>Ga0307929_1000167_pt1 | contig 68374 bp, 58 predicted proteins | sample AceLakmetage1330_FD_203160 | JGI IMG/M metagenome (GOLD analysis project Ga0307929, IMG submission 203160) | Saline water microbial communities from Ace Lake, Antarctica - #1330 | ecosystem: Environmental > Aquatic > Non-marine Saline and Alkaline > Saline | place: Antarctica: Ace Lake... | reverse complement strand
ATGTGTTATTAAATCCCACAGACGCGATGTGTTATTAAATCCCACAGACGCGATGTGTTATTAAATCCCACAGACGCGATGTGTTATTAAATCCCACAGGCGCGATGTGTTATTAAATCCCACAGACGCGATGCATCGCGTCTCTACCAATCGAAAAAATCTTTCTTTTAGCAAACTTATTGCCCGAATGATGCCAGGGCAAACAAACTCGTAAATCTGCCTCTAGCTCGGTTTTACTAAAGCGAACCTGTTTTTTTTGGAATCGGATTTTTTAACCAAAAAAAGGATATAGTATGAATATACTCAGAATTAAGAATGTGGCTATGCACAAAATGTGTTTTTATTCTCTTGTTTTTATTATAGTTTTAAATACCTATAGCATACCAGCAATCCCGCAGACAAATCTACAAAACACCTACCAACACAAGCTCGTTAAATTGATTGCAAAATAGACAAAGGTGGTGCATATATAATAGAAAACAAAAATGACTTAACTGGATTATGTCAAAATTATGTTTCGGCAAATATCAATATTGATCAAGATATTTTAATCGGAATGATTGAATCTGTTGGCGGATGTAAAAATCCAAAAACCAATATTGAGGTATTACTGAATGTAGAATTAAAAACAATAGATTGCATAATTACTATAGAACGCTTTGGAGCATGCAGACGGTTGTTTCCTGTAATGATCTGGTTTACTTTAAAGAAACCAAATGATAAACATGTTATAAACGTTAGTATTAATAAAATAAGTAGCAATTAATATTGTAGTAGCAAGTTTATGATTAGTCAGCATTCAATATTTGTTAGTCGTCCCGAAAAATAGAAAAATTCAATTCCCGCCTGCGGCGAGGATGTCTCCGAAAAAACGGGGCAGGTAGCTTCACTCCACATTCCGCCGTTTCAATCATTCAGCCGTTTCAGATGTTTCAGTCTTTCTTCCCTCCACAAATCAATCTTCCCATCCAGTTGCACAGCTATCACGGTGATATGCTCTTCAAGCAAAGATTCGGGGATATCGATGTAAACGATGCCGGGTTTTTCGCTCCAGTACGATTTCATCTTAATATTCCATTCCAGCTTGGTGCCGATGCCAACTACCCTGATGCGGTTGATTTTATTTTTCAGGCCTTTAAGGGCAATGGGGCCGTTTGGCCGACCATCCACAAAAAGAAACAACGTGGTGCTATCGGCTGATAATGTGGTGGAACCCGAAAAATAGTTTTTGTCGATACCGGCGCGGCTGCCATAAATTGCTTCGCTGTTTTTGTTTGTCCAGCGGCCGAGTTCTTTTAAAATGTCAATCTGTTCATCAGGAATACTGCCATCCGCTTTGGGGCCAATGTCGAGCAAGAGGTTACCGCCCTTGCTTATTACATCGGCAAAAATTTGGACGATCTGCCCTGCGCTTTTGTAATTGCGATCGTTGTGCTGAAAGCCCCAGGAGTCGTTCATGGTCATGCACAATTCCCAATATTTATCCTTGGGCTTAAATACGGGTACGCCTTGCTCAGGGGTGGCGTAGTCGCCATAATCGGCCAGTCGGGAGTTGACGATGGTGGCGGGATTATTTGCTATCAACAAGTCCTTTATTTTGGCAGCCTTCCAAGCCTCGGTACTTTGCTCCCAGTCGCCATCAAACCACCACAGGTCGGGATTGTATTGGGTGGCGATTTCGTTGATTTGATTAAAATTGAATTCGGTAAACTGCTTCCACCGGATTGAATCATTTTCGTAGCGCATTTTTTCGCGGGTAAAGATTGGGTAATCCGGGTGCGACCAATCGAGCAGCGAATAATAAATCCCGACTTTGATATCCTTCTTGCGCAGTTGCTTTTCCAGCGGGGCAATCAAATCCCTGCCGGCAGGCGTTCGATCCACGACATTCACATCGCTGAATTTTGAATCCCACAAAGCCACCCCATCGTGGTGCTTGCTGGTGAGCACGGCATACTTTGCTCCACTTTCAGCAATTAGCTCGGCCCAATAGGCGGGGTCGTAATTGGAGGCGGTGAAGCCATCGAGCTGTTTCATATAATCCTCGTGCGAAATATAGCCGTTAAAAAACGACCACGACTCGTCGATGCCATCTACGGCATAAATGCCCCAGTGAATAAAAATTCCCAGCCTGGCATCTTCGAACCACTGCATTTTATCCTGACTAAAAAGCGTGGCCTGACAGCCAAACAGCGCAAAAAGGATTACCAAAAGAATCTGTCTTTTTTTCATCATTATTTTTAAGATTTGGCGGGGTGGCTGATTTTTTGAGCACCTGAAAAAAATGCGATTTCATTCAATTTAATTTTGAACGAAACAGAATCATTTTAAACTCATCAACACTAATCACATTAATTTTAGGGAAACCTATGTCTCTCAAAACATTAAAATGTTTATCGTTAGTTACGAGATAATCAGCATTTGAAGCTATAGCACAATCAACAAATTTATTATCATCATTATCTTTGTCGATAAGTTGCCAATGATAATATGGAGTAACTAAACGGACATTTGGAAAAAACAATAAAAAATCTAATTTGGTTTCTGTGTTAATCAATCCATATCGTTGGCTGACGACTTCTAAATATTCGGTTAAAATTTCATTACTCACTGCTAATTCATACTTACCGTCTATCAGCGTTTCAAAAACCCAATAATATTTAAGATGAGAAACTAATGAAACTAAAAACACATTGGTGTCCAACACAACTTTCAACATCTTTACTGATTTTCTTCATTTAACCATTTATCAAGGTCACTATCTGTAACACCTTTCTTCTTTGCTTGAAGACTTACATTATCAATTAATTTTTTGGCAAAATAATTTCCCAGGAGATTCTTTACCTCCAGTAAATCTTTATTGCTCGGATTAAATGAATAAACCTTTAATAATTCCAATTGTAAACTTGTAAGTGGTGTGCTTGGGTTGGTTTGCATAATACTTTTGATTGTAAAACAGACAAATCATTTAACTAAAACTTTTTCAAAACTAATATATATTATTAATATTGCACTTTGTCTCGCTGATTTGAACAATTTGGCAGGAAAAACATTTTTAAACTAATAGTATTTAGAGAGGTCGGGACTGGTGTTCCAGTTGGTCTTCAAAACCAATGACAGACGGATAAAACCGGCTGTGGCAGGTTCGATCCCTGCTCTCTCTGCCAATTTATTGCCGGAGAACGATTCTATTAAAGCCCTTGCGCAGACTAAGTACTGACCGGGCTTTTTTATTTTTTGTACGGCAAAAGCGTACTTTAAAACACAAAGACATCATGCCCACACAGGATGAACTTAGAAAATTGCCCGGCGTTGACCGGCTGCTTCAGGAGCCGGAAATCATCGCCTTGCTTGCGCAGACCTCACCCGAAATCGTAAGCACATTTATCCGGCACAGCCTCGACAATTTTCGGCGCAAAGCACTTGCGGGGAAAGCTATCCCCAATCGCGGGGAAATCATCGCTGATGTGCGCAATCAAATTGTACAGCTTAGCACCAAGAGCCTTCGTTCCGTTATCAATGCCAGCGGAATTGTCATCCACACCAACCTGGGGCGCGCTCCCTTTGGCGAAAAATTACTCGGGCAGGTTAATGAAGTGCTGGCGGGATATAGCAATCTGGAGTTTGATTTGCAATCGGCTATCCGCGGATCGCGCTACACCCACGTTACGCATCTGCTGCGCTACCTCACCGGAGCCGAAGATGTGCTGGTGGTAAACAACAATGCTGCCGCCATAATGCTGGTTTTGCGCACCTTTGCCAAGGATCGCGAGGTAATTGTTTCGCGCGGTGAGTTGATCGAGATAGGCGGTTCTTTTCGGATGCCCGACATTATGCGAGCCTCCGATTGCAAGATGGTGGAAGTGGGCACAACCAACAAAACCAAAATCGGGGATTATGCAAATGCCCTCAGCGAGCAAACGGCCATGTTGCTCAAGGTGCATCCGTCCAATTACAGCATCCAGGGCTTTACCAAAGAAGCAAGCCTGACAGAGCTGGTTGAGCTGGGAAACAAAAAAAACGTGCCTGCGGTTTACGATATGGGCTCGGGGCTTTTGCGCCAGGCCAATATTCCCTTTCTTGCCGACGAACCCGATGTACGATCGACCCTGGCTACCGGCATCGATCTGGTAACCTTTAGTGGCGACAAGCTTTTGGGTGGTCCCCAGGCCGGAATAATTGCAGGGAAAAAAGCGATGATCGAAAAGCTAAAAAAAGAACCCCTGACCCGCGCCCTGCGGGTAGGCAAAGAAACCCTGGCCATGCTCGAAACCATTGCCCTGGCCTATCTTGACGAAGAAAAGCTGATCGAGCTAAGTCCGGTTTTTCAAATGATGACTGCCAGGGAAAATGCCTTGAAGGAGAAGGCCGAAAAACTAAAGCTGCTTCTAGTGGATGCAAATATTTTATCCACCATTATCAGCAGCGAAGGACAAGCCGGCGGCGGCTCCCTGCCCGGAAAGTTTATAAACAGCTTTGCTGTGCAAATTCAATTTAAAAATATCAGCCGCAACAAAGGCATCGAATGGGCCGAAACACTTTTTAGGCATCTGCTTTTACAGGAAAAACCCTTATTAGGCGTGATGCGAAAAGGGAAATTAATATTTGATGTGCTTACTATACCTGAGCATCAAATACCACAAACCGCCCAGCTTATTATTCAATCGTACAAAACTATTGTTGGCCATGACTAAAAACCTGATTATGGGTACTGCGGGTCATGTGGATCATGGCAAAACCGCGCTCATCAACGCACTTACCGGCATTGACTGCGATACACACAAGGCCGAAAAAGAACGGGGCATCACCATCAACCTGGGCTTTGCCCATCTGGAGATGGAGTCGGGCGTTTCGCTGGGAGTTGTGGATGTACCCGGCCACAAGGATTTTATACGCACCATGGTGGCCGGGGCTTACGGTATCGACTTTGTGCTGCTGGTGGTTGCCGCCGATAGCGGCATTATGCCGCAAACACGCGAGCATTTCAACATCATGCGCATGTTGGGTATTAATCGTGGTATTATTGCTCTGAACAAAGCCGATTTGGTGGACGAAGAAATGCTGGAGCTGGCCAAGCTTGAGCTAATGGAATACCTCGAAGGCAGCCCCATGGAAAATGCGCCCATCGTGGCAGTGTCGGCATTGACAGGTTTGGGGATGGATGATTTGAAAAATGAAATCGATATCCTTGCCCGACAAATTCCCGAAAAGTCACATATCCAGGAGTTCAGGCTTTTTGTGGATCGTATTTTCAACGTGAAAGGGCAGGGCATTGTGGTAACTGGCTCGGTACTTGGCGGCCAGGTGCTATCGGGACAGGAATTGTTTTTGTTGCCGGGCAACAAGTCCAAAGTGCGAATTAAATCCATACAACGGCACGGCATGGCTGTCGAATCCGTTGCCGCCGGCGATCGGGCGGCATTAAATCTGGCGGGATTGAAATACGATGACTTTGAGCGAGGGATGATTCTATCCGACCGCCAACTCGAAGAAACTTCGCTGGTGGATGCCCGTCTTGAATTATTTGATGTAAAAGCCCGGTTGAAACTTTGGAGCCACATCATTTTTTATACCGGTACCTTTGCCACCAAAGCGCGGGTACATTTGTTAACCGAGGATAAACTGGCAGGAAACGAGGCCGCCGTAGTTCAGATTCATATCGAAAAACCAGCCATATTGCTCAATGGTGATAAATTTATCATTCGCAATTCTTCCAACGACCTTAGCCTGGGCGGAGGAACCATACTGGACGTTAATCCGCTGCACCATCGCCGCAAAACAAAAGTGCTAAAGCAAAACATGGAAGTACTGGCCACAGCCATTTTAAACCAGGAAAACCGCTTTCAATTGATGATGCTCGAAATGGAGAAAGCAGCAAGACCTTTGAAAATTGAAACTCTGGCCGCCAGTATTAACCAAGCTGCTGAAGCCATCGAGGATACCGTAAACGAAAATGCCGGCAGCTTGCATATTATCGAAACCGGCGATGGCAAATACCTCGTTAGCCACAACCATAAGGATAAAATGGCGGGGCGGATTGTGGAAGATCTCCGGACTTATCATAGCCAAAACAAACTCTTTGCACGCGGCCTTGACAGCAAAGAGCTTAGTGGAAAACTGGCCATCAATTCTTCCGCAGAATCCGAACTTCTGACCCAGGTATTGAATGACTTGCTTGCTAAAAAGAAAATAAAGGCTGTGGGTAAAACCTTTGCCCTAAAAAGCCATGAGGTGAAACCAGACAAAAAAATGCAGGAACAAATCAACTGGCTAGAGCATCTTGTGGAGGGCAATGGCCTGCAACGCCTCACCCTGGACGAGATTGAAAAAAAAGCCCAAAACGAGGGCATCCGCCGTGGCATGCTTAAGATGCTGCTTCAATTTATGGCTGGCCAAAACATGCTGCATTTCGATGGTGAGGATGTTCTGGCGGCTTTGGCAGTAGATAAGGTGCGCAGGCAACTATTAAAACAGTTGGCCGGAAAACCTAAAGGTATCAACGAAAAGGAGTTCCGCGAACTGATAAACGCCCCAAAAAAGACCGTTCAGGTGCTGATTGCTATTTTTATAAAAGAAGAAATTATCTCTAAAGAAACCTTTTATTTGCACCTCACCGAAAAGGGAAGGTTGCTGTAGTCATAGTATGGCTCAAAGCCATGCTATGATTAATTCGCAGACGCACGATAGGGGCATACGATGCAGACGCACGTCAGTGCGTCTCTGCATTCCGCTCACTTCTTCTTTTTCCCCGTAAGCCCGTACTTTTCAATTTTCTTGTTCAGGGTAGGGCGGGTGATCTGCAATATCCGCGAGGCCTCCATCTTGCTCCAGTCCACGGCATCCAGCACTTTTTTGATGTGTACTTTTTCGATTTCAGGTAACGATTTCAGATAACTGGTTTCGTTGAAGGAATCAATAATTTCTACTTTACCAGGTGTAGGAATATTTTTTTTCTCGAGCACATCTCCGTGGGTTAAAAACATGGCTTGGGTAATGGTGTTCTCGAGTTCCTGGAGGTTGCCAGGCCAGTGGTATTTTTGCAGCATCTCCATTACACCGCGTTCCACTTTTACTACATGTCTGTTATATTTACGATTGAGTCGTATAAGCAAAGCGCGCACCAGTTCAGGGATATCATCTTTGCGATCGCGCAGAGGCGGCAAGATGATGGCAAACATTTTCAACAGGAAATACAGCTCTTTCGAGAACTTGCTTTCGGCTATCATCTCCTCGATGTTTTTGTCGGTGGCCACAACAAATCGTGCTTTGAGCGGCACAAGATTTTGACCTCCACTTTTTTCAAAGCCCTCGTTTTTAAATGCCCAGAGCAATTTATCCTGAACAAGAAGGGGCATTTCGGCAACATCATCAATAAATATCGTTCCTGCACCGGCCATTTCGAGTTTGCCAATTTTTTCGATACCCGAATTTACATCCACATAACCAAAGAGTTCTTGTTCGGGTTCCTGTGTCTTATTGCAATATACGGTAACAAAAGGATGATCGCGCCCGATGCCACTATAATGAATAAGCCTTGCGAGTTGCTCTTTGCCGGTACCCATTTCGCCCAGAAGCACTACGTTGATATTGTTGAGCGATATGCGTCCAATATTTTTAAATATCTCGCGCATGATGGTCGATTTGCCGGCGGGCAGGTTTTCTTCTATTTCCTTACGGGCTTCAGGAGCAATAATCTGTTTCAGGCTTTTACTGTGTGCCGAGGCTTTTACGCCGTTCTTGATAGCTTCGAGCAATTCCTGGTTTTTCACTGGTTTTTCGATATAGTCGTAAGCACCGGCCTGTATGGCTTTGATGGTTAGCTCCACATCACCGTAGCCTGTAAGCATAATAACAGGCAACCCTGGCTGGGTATGAGCGATATGCTCGACAACTTCCAGACCCGACAGACCGGGCATTTTGTAATCGGTGATGACCAATTCCAGCTTCTCGCTCTTTACTATATTAAGCCCTGACTCTCCATCTACAGCTTCAAAAACCCGGTATCCGGCCTTTTGTAAAACCGATTTCACAACCTTTCTGATGAAATCATCATCATCAATGATCAATATCGCATCCATAAATCTTAAATATTATTTTACAAACAGGAAATTTATTTTACAATCCTGCCCGCAAATTTCGTAAAAAAATAACACTTTTAAGGAATATAGGAATTAATAATTGCAATGCAGATAAAATCCTCCCGGATATTAGCAGTCTGGCTCAAACGATTTAATGGCCGACAGGCTTGTAAGCCGATTTTTTCAATATCTCCTGAGCATCCTTTTCTTCGATTAACTGGCTGAGTGATATCTGAGGATTGCGATCCATATAAGCGCGCACGATTTGCCATCCCAGCCATTCGCCAATACGTGCCGGCGAATCGGCCGAGAATTCGGAGGTGAAAGGCCCATCGGTAAAAAACTTGCGGGTGATTTGGGTGTTCGATGAATACAAAAGCTCATTTTCGATAACGAAGGCCCAGATGTTTTTTTCGTTAGCTTTGCACCATTCCATCTTTTCGGGACTATAGCCTATTTTGACAGGATCAGCAGTTTGCGGCATCATGGCATCCAGAAAATACAAATGCTTGCCCCTGTTTATCATCAGTTGTAAAAAGTCTTTACCCGGTTTTTCCATAAAATGATAGTAATACAACTCGTACATGGCATCGCGCGCAACGTGTTCGCGATTCATATTTTGGATTTTGTAAAGCGGGATGCGCATTTTACGATATTCATCTAATTGGCCCAGATACATGTCGAGGGCAATAATCATATCATCGTTAAAAAACTGAACCGGCATCTCGTAGAGCAAACCCGAAACGTAAGAAAAAACATCGGGGATAGGCTTGTTGGGGAAATAATATTTGAAATATCGGAAAGCATCGGTGAGCTGATCTTCCAAAAAATCGAGATGAGGATAGATGGCCATCACGCTGTCGAAGAGCATCCGGTTGAGGGGATTGCTAACGAAGCGGTGCAACTGGATAATATGGAGGGTATCGTCGAGGTCGGCACCGAGGAAGGCCGGATAGTCAGGGGCGATTTTTTTTAATTGCGATTGTAAGGAATCAGGATTGATCAAAAAAAGGGCTTTTTCGTAACGCATAATTTCTACCACAGGGATTTCGATTTCACCGGTATCTACTTTGAGATTGCGCTGCGAGCCGGTATTACAACTCCAGAGCAAGGGAAGGATTAGAGAAAATAAAATGACCTTTTTCATTGGATAAATGTCCCGAATTTAATTAAAAATTATTGCCACGCCTGTCCGCCCTTTTTGGCGGAAATGCACGAATAAAACTTATAGAAATACCAAAACCTTTACGCCCTATGCCATGCCTGTCCCGACTTTTTTGGGAAGCGTAGGAATTTATTTCATTTTCGCCAACGGTAAGGCTTAAAAAAAAGTGTCAACACGCTTGGGTATTGACACTTTTTGGATACGCAAAATAAATTGCTTTAGTATTTTTTTAGATAATTTTCCAGCCCAGCGATACGGCAAAAATGTTGCTTTTGGAATAAAAATCGAAATTCTCGATTTTTGGAATTACCTCGTTAAGCCCCATCTGGTAACGTACATCGAGGGTAAACATCAAGATATCGACACCCACGCCAGCATTAAAGCCCCATACCAAATCCTTGAAGTCATCGAGGTCAGTATCCTTAATGGGTCCGACTAGGCCGGCACTGCTGGTTGTTTTAACGGAGGAGTTGGTAACAATCGAAGCCGAAGGGCCAGCCATAATCCGAATATTGCCAACACCGAGATTTATGATACGCCATCCCACCAGCACCGGAATCTCGATGGTTTTCAACTCTATTTCCTGCTTAATGGGATTCAGATTGTTGACATCCACGGTTTCAAAAACTCCACCACGGGTCAGCCAGTTTACCTCGGGCTGGAGATAAATCTTTTTGCCCAGGCGAACAAAGACTCCAAAATTGAAGGAGGTAGATAAGTCGGCCTTAATTGAATCGGCATCATCGGTAAGTTTTGAGGTATTAAAACCGACTTTTGGTCCCAGCGAAATTTGGCTAAAAGCGAAACTTGCCGCCATCATAATAGCAATTAGCAATGTTATCTTTTTCATCATTAACGAATTTAGGTTATTTAAATATTTGTACAAAAATAGCAAAGAAATGCAATGGCAAAGAAAAAAAATTGCTTTGGTTTTTTCAATACCACAAAGCTACGATAGATTAGTTTAACTATTTTTGCCCAAATTCAAAAACACACATTTAAGACTCATCATAAACAAAAATTGAATTATGAAAAAAATGCTTGTCCCCTTCGTTATTTGTATGTTGATGCTATCAAGCCTGAGCCAGGCACAGGTAAAACCCTTTCGTTTTGGTCTGAAAGTAGCCCCCAACATGGGTTGGATTTCGCCCGACAGCGATGGCTATGAGAAAAAAGGTTCGGAAGTAGGATTTTCCTGGGGCTTTATCAGCGACTTTGCCATCACCGAAAATTACTACGTTGGCACCGGCTTCAATATCTGCTACCTCAACGGTAAATATGCCTATCCCCATTTGCAATCAATTCCCGATCCGGCCAATGATACTTTATTTATCGATCACACCGGAACCATGACCAGCAAAACCAAATTGCAATACATCGTGCTGCCGCTGACTTTGAAAATGAAAACCAACAAATTTGATAAACTTCAGGCTTTTGGCCAAATTGGTTTTTCGCTGGGATTTAATATCAAAGCCAAGGCTGAGGAGAGTTTTTCGTACGAGGTGGGCGGCAAGTACATGAGCAACGATGATGAGCGCGACATTTCCGATGACCTTACGCTGCTCAGAGGATCCTTACTGCTGGGCGGTGGCATCGAATACTACATCGACAATTCTACCTCCATCCTGGTGGGCATTACCTACAGCAACGGCATCTCCAATATCCTGAAAGGCTACAATACCGCCGAGCCGGGAATAAAACAAAAAGCCACAGCCAATTATATCGAACTCAACGTGGGGGTAATTTTTTAAAGTAGTAAAGGATGAAGATAGCACTCGCACAGGTAAATTATCACATCGGGAATTTCGAATATAATCTTGAAAAAATTATAGCTAAGATTGATCAGGCAAAGGGGGAGGCTGTGGATTTGATTGTTTTTGCCGAGCTGGCCGTTTCGGGTTATCCTCCCCGCGATTTTTTGGAATTTGATGATTTTATCGATCAATGTGAAAATGCTGTGCAAGCCATCGCCACCCATTGCCTGGGAATCGCTGCCATTGTAGGTGCTCCGCTTAAGAATACTGAATTTGAGGGTAAAGATTTATACAATGCTGCCTACCTTCTCGAAGATGGTAAGGTGAAAGACATCCGCCGAAAGACCCTCCTGCCCAATTATGATATCTTTGACGAGTACCGCTATTTTGAGCCAAACCGTGATTTTGAGATTGTTGAAGTTAAGGGCAAAAAAATTGCTTTGACGATATGCGAAGATTTGTGGAATGTGGGCAATAATCCACTCTACACCATCAATCCCATGCAGGAAATGATGGGACAGGAGCCTGAGATGATTATCAATATTGCTGCTTCTCCTTTTAATTATAACCAGCATAAAAGCCGCGCTAAAATCCTGCAGGAAAATGCCCGCAAATATCATTTGCCCTTGTTTTATGTAAATCATGTGGGTGCCCAAACAGAGCTGCTTTTCGATGGGGGTTCGATGGTGCTGGATAAGCAGGGTGAAATCATCTATGAGTTAAAATATTTCGAGGAGGATTATCAGATATTTGACACCGAAAGTCTGGAAACAAATTCGGGCAAGCGCCCGATAGATTGTTATCCTAAGGATTTTGCAAAGATTGCTCTGATACATGACGCGCTGGTGATGGGCGTAAAAAATTATTTTGAAAAGCTGGGCTTCGATCGCGCCATCCTGGGGCTTTCGGGTGGCATCGATTCGGCGGTAACGCTGGCCATTGCAGCCAAAGCTTTGGGCAGCGAAAATGTACTTTCGGTGCTGATGCCTTCGCAGTTTTCTTCGGAGCACTCGGTGGCCGATTCCTTGCAGTTGGTCAATAATCTAAGTTCGCCGCATCATACCATTACTATCCAGGATATTTACGAGCGTTTTGATTTGAAGCTGCAAGCATATTTCGAGGGTTTGCCCTTTGGTATTGCCGAAGAAAATATGCAGGCACGCATCCGTGGGGTTTTGCTGATGGCTCTCTCAAACAAATTTACTTATATTCTACTCAATACGTCCAACAAAAGCGAAGCCGCCGTAGGTTACGGAACGTTGTATGGCGATATGAACGGAGGCCTTTCGGTGCTGGGCGACGTGTATAAAACCGATGTTTTTGCCTTAGCCAGATACATCAATCGCGATGGGGAAATAATCCCGGAAAACATCATCACCAAGCCGCCTTCGGCTGAGTTGCGCCCTGACCAGAAAGATTCGGACTCACTGCCCGAGTACGATATCCTCGATGAAATCCTTTTTCAATACATCGAAAAACGCCAGGGACCGAAAGAACTCATCAGGATGGGTTTTGATGAAATGGTGGTGCGCAGGATTTTGCGCCTGGTCAACATCAGCGAATACAAACGCTACCAAACGCCGCCCATCTTGCGCGTGTCGCCCAAGGCTTTTGGCATGGGACGTAGGATGCCCATCGTAGCGAAATATCTCTCCTAAGGTAATTTTACCAAAGTACTATCTGCCCAAAATATTTTGGCTTGCTCTAGCTAGTGTCTGTCCATAAAGTCAATGCTTTGAATTGCCCCGGGTTTTAACCCGGGGAAAAATGAGCTTGCCAATAGCCCCCGCAATTTCGCAACGCCGCAGGCGTTGCGAAATTGCGGGGTTTTTCATCTTCCCAATTTAAACCCTGCCCTAAAGGACAGGGCAATTCATAATTCAAATAACGTACTAAAAAGACAGACACTAAATAGCGTGTTTTTGCATCGCGTTTTCGTAAGGCGTGCGTGTAAGAATCGATCGTCCAAGGGTAATTTCATCGGCATATTCTAGTTCATCGCCCACAGCTACACCTCGCGCGATGGAGGTAATATTGAGGTCAAATTTGCTAAGCTGACGGTAGATATAAAAATTGGTGGTGTCGCCCTCGATGGTTGCCGCCAGGGCAAAAATTATCTCTCTTGTTTCCGATTGTTCGATACGTTCCACCAGGTTTTCGATGCTTAAATCTTTGGGGCCAATCCCGTCCATGGGCGAAATAATGCCTCCAAGTACGTGGTACAAGCCCCTATATTGGGTAGTTTTTTCGATGGCCATCACATCGCGGATATCCTCCACCACGCAAATCAAGGACCGGTCGCGCTTGGGGTCGCTGCAAATACTGCACAGCTCCGTATCCGAAATGTTGTGGCACACCTTGCAGTGCTTTATCTTGTGACGCATATTTACCAGCGCGGCACTCAGGCCTTCCACGCTGTTTTTGTCTTCGCGCAGCAGGTGCAGCGCCAGGCGCAAGGCCGTCCGCTTGCCAATGCCCGGCAATCTCGATAGTTCTTCAACAGCTTGTTCCAGTAGTTTCGACGAATAGTTATTCAAAATGTGTAATGATTTATTTTTTGCAAAAGTAATGGTTTTGTTGCGCTTAATAATACACCCTGCCATTGTTCGTTTACTTTCGTAAAATTATCATATAATTAATTTGGTTTTATAATGAAAAATAGCATTTGGATAGGATTCTTGATTTTGATAATGCCGTTGGCAGTCTTTTCACAAAAGGCCGATACTATCAATAAGGTTGATGAGCAGGGGCTGAAGCAGGGATTTTGGCGAAAGAAAGATGCAAAGGGACACATTAAATACGAAGGGAATTTTGCTGATGATATTCCAAACGGAACCTTTCGCTATTATTATGACGATGGCAAATTAAAAGCTACTTCCATACTTTCCAATCTGGGTAGCGATGCCCACACCACTACTTTGCATCCCAATGGTTTTAAGATGTCGGAAGGAAGCTACAAAAATCAGAAGAAGGAAGGTCAATGGCTTTTTTATGATAAATTCGGGCAAATGCTTACCAGCGAAACCTATCTGGAAAATGTGCTCGAAGGAGCCTTTGTTACTTTTTATCAAAATGGCGATACATCTGAGTTGATAGAATATGGCAATGGCATGAGGCAAAACCGCTGGCTGCAATATTTTAAAAATGGAATTCTAAAAACCGAGGGCTATTACCGGAACGATACCCTGAATGACACCATTACTTATTATCATAAAAATGGCCGGGCTCAGGCTGCCGGCAAATATGTGATGGGACTGATGAATGGACAATGGAATTACTATAACGAGGAAGGCGAATTGCAAAGGGTTGAATATTATGATCGGGGAATTAAAACCGGCCAGGAAAGTTTGATAGAGATTAAACCTAAGAAAGAGTAAACCTACATTTTCATTCTAAAGTTTCTGTGGGAAATTTTCCCCCTGACTTTCGAGCATCCGCAGGATCTCGAAACGTCAAAAAAAAAAAGATCCTTTTAGGAAACAACACCCTAAAGCCACTTCCTCAATTCGTCCAATTCCTCTATCACCAGCGTCCCGGATGTTTCGAGGCGGCTTCGCGACTGATGGCCGCCGGCAAACAAAATACAGGCGGTGCCTACCGCCTCAGCTACCTCAAAATCGTGGAGTGTGTCCCCAATCATCACAATTTCATTCTTGTTCAATCCGGTATTTTTTACCAGGGTAATGGCATTGTCCACCTTGGTATGTGCGTAATGATTGTTAAGCCCTACAATTTCCTCGAACAGGTTCAGGTCGATCCGTTGACCGATGGTTTCGGTGAGGAAGTCCTGCTGCATGGCCGAAAGCACAAATTGCCGGTATTGGCCTTTCGCGAGGTAGCGCAGCAAATCGCTGCTTTGGGTGTGGAAGCAGGCAGCCTTAACAGTATCGCGATAGTTATCGATAAATTCCATCGCCACCGCATCCCATTCGTCTTCGGCAAAGTGGAGGCCGGCATGTGTGTAATAATCCCGCACCGGAAAGGTGAATATTTCTTTGTATTGCTCCTTTTCGAGCAAGGGGCTGTTTCGCTTTTTCAGCATCCGGTTCATCGCTGCTATACTAATTTCGAGGTCATCGAGCAGGGTTCCGTTCCAGTCCCAGATTATGGCCTTTACCTTTTTCAGGTCTTTGATATTTGTATGTGTCAATTTTAATTTTGTATTTTCGCAAAAATAATCATCATTAGCAAAATGAAAAGTATTAATCCGGCCACGGGTCAAATAATCGACACTTACACCGAGCACACGGTTGCCCAATGCAACGAAATCATCGATCAGGTTTACCATGCCTGGGATGATTGGAAAACCCGAAGTTTTGAATACAAGGCAGCTTTGATTCACAGGCTCGCCGATTTGCTTGATGAACGAAAACATGAACTGGGCTTGCTAATCACCCGCGAGATGGGTAAGATAATTGGCGAAGCTGAGGCCGAAGTAGAAAAGTCGGCGTGGGTTTGCCGTTATTATGCCGAAAACGCTGCTACCTTTTTGCAGGATGAAATTATCGAAAGCGATGCTTTTCGCAGTCTGGTAGCCTTCGAGCCTCTGGGTCCGGTTTTGGCAGTGATGCCCTGGAATTTTCCCTTCTGGCAGGTTTTCCGTTTTGCTGCTCCTGCGCTGATGGCAGGCAATGCGGCAGTATTAAAACATGCTTCCAACGTTCCGGGCTGCGCCCTGGCCATCGAAGCACTTTTTGCAGATGCCGGTTTCCCCAAAAATATTTTCCGTACCTGCCTGATTGGTGGCAGGGAGGTGCATCATCTTATCCAAAATAAAAAAATTATGGCTGCAACACTCACCGGTAGCGAAAGTGCTGGTCGAAAAGTAGCGGAGCAATCTGGAAAGGAACTCAAGAAAATGGTGCTTGAGCTTGGAGGTTCTGATCCTTACATTGTGCTTGCCGATGCTGATTTGGATAAGTGCATGGAAGCTGCCGTTAAAGCCCGGATGATCAATGCAGGCCAAAGTTGCATTGCTGCCAAGCGATTTATTGTGGTTCAAGAGGTTTATGAGGCCTTTGTTGAAAAAGCAAGCCAATTAATTAAAAACATGAAAACCGGCAATCCGGAAAATGCCGAAACGGATTATGGTCCGCTGGCTCGTCCTGACATTCTCGAGGATTTAAATGTCCAGGTGCAAAAGTCGATCGCTTCCGGAGCAAAACTTCTTTTGGGTGGCAAGCGCATCGATGGCGAAGGGTTTTATTATGAGGCCACCCTGGTTATTGATGTTAAGCCAGAAATGACGCTTTTCGATGAAGAAACTTTCGGCCCGGTGATGGCGGTCATAAAAGCCAAAGATGAAGAAGAAGCCATAATCCTGGCCAATAAAAGTAACTACGGCCTGGGTGCCAGCATCTGGACGAAGGATATAAAACGCGGCGAAACACTGGCGCGGCGCATAGAGTCGGGAGCCGTTTTTGTAAACGCCATGACTAAATCCGATCCGCGACTTCCCTTTGGAGGTATCAAAAATTCGGGCTATGGTCGCGAGCTTTCGTATTATGGCATCCGGGAGTTTGTGAATATCAAAACTGTTTCAATTGATAAGTAAGATCATGAAAAGAAGCCACTTATTTCTGACTGTCCTCACGCTATTCCTTCTCTTTACCGGCTTTATCCTTAAGCGAAACATGAATACGGTTCCGCAGGATCACTTGCCCAGAATCAGCCATGCCGGGGAGATTCCGAAAAGCTATTCCAACATATTTGTGGACGATGCCGGGCAGATTTATTTCCTGCATCCCGAAACCGGTGATAGCATTTATGCCGTTGATATCGAAGAATTTCGCTATAGCGAATTTCAAATCAACCCTGTGGCCACCGATGCAGGCGTGGAGTTTGATTTTCAGGCACCGGGCTTTGAAGGCCTGATTTATTATGGATTGATAAACGAGGAGGGTATAAACTTTCCGCAGCCTGTTTATTTTAAAAAGCCGGCCGTCATCAGCGGGGGCAAGGCGGTGATACCCATGGCTGCCCTGCGTGGCAAATATGATTTTACCAACTGGGAAACCAGCGGCCAAACCCTGCTTGGCTATCGTATTGTGTTTTACGATGGAAGTTTTATTTACGATGGGCGTGTGCGCTTATCTGGAGCCTTTCCCTTTAGCAATGCAGTAACTGTTATCGATGGCCCTTATCTTAGCCAGCTGGGACCACACTCTGCCATCCTTAGTTTTACCACAAATTTTGATAGCAAAGCTGAAATAGAAATCAATGGAAAAACTTTTAAAAACCGGGGTAAGCGCACGAATCACGAAATTGTAATTGACGGCCTGAAGGCGGATACAAAATACAAATACACTTTGCTCGTGGACGACTACCGCCGCGAATTGGAACTTAAAACTGCACCCGAAAAAGGTTCGCGCCAGGCCTTCACCTTTGCCTTTGCCAGCGACAGCCGAGCCGGAAAAGGTGGTGGCGAACGCAACCTTTATGGTTCGAATGTTTATATTGTAAAAAAAATAGCAGCCTTGACCCTGGCCAAAAACGCAGATTTTTTGCAGTTTACCGGCGACCTTATCAACGGTTATTCTACCGACAAAGATTACATGCTTTTGCAGTATCAAAACTTTAAACGGGGTATCGAACCCTTTGCCCATCGTATTCCCTTTATTTTGGGAATGGGCAACCACGAGGCTTTAAACATCAATTTTGTCGCGGATAACGAAATGGTGGCTTCCATCGACAAGTTTCCCTGGGACAGCCAATCTGCTGAATCAGTCTTTGCCGATGTGGTAGTCAATCCGGCGGCAAGTCTCCAAAGTGAGGACGGCTCAGCCTATGATCCCGATCCCGCTACCACCGATTTTCCTTCCTATCAGGAATCGGTATTTTACTATACCTATGCCAATGTGGCGATGGTGGTCTTGAATTCAAACTACTGGTACGCACCATCACAAGAGACTATTTCGCTTAGCTCGGGAAATCCACATGGTTACATTATGGATAATCAGTTGGCATGGTTAGAAGAAATCATTGCCAAACTGGAAACCGATGATGACATCGACCATATTTTTGTAACGATTCATACACCGGCTTTTCCCAATGGCGGCCATGCCCACAACGACATGTGGTACAATGGCGACAACAGCGTGCGCCCTTATGTTGCAGGCCAGCCGGTGGACAAAGGCATCATTGAACGCCGGGATGAGTTTCTCGATATTTTGATTAACAAAAGTCAAAAAACGCTGGCGTTGTTGTGTGGCGATGAGCACAATTACAATCGGATGCAGCTTACCGCCGAAACCAATATCTATCCTGATGATTATCCTTACGAGCATCTGAAGGTTTCGCGACCCTTTTGGCAGTTAACCAACGGAGCTGCGGGTGCGCCGTATTATGCCCAGCAGCAATTGCCCTGGTCGGATCAGGTGGAAATATTTTCGACGCAATATGCCCTCGTGTTTTTTCATATCGACGGCGACCGCGTTACCATCGAAGTCCTGAACCCGGATACTCTCGAAAAAATTGAAGAAGTCGAATTAATCTAACAATACTACTCTACCTTATGCGCATTGACATACTCACTATTTTCCCGGAAATGTTTGCCGGCCCCTTCGATCATTCCATCATTAAACGCGCCCGAGAAAAAGGGCTTGCGGAAATCCATATTCACGATATCCGCGACTACAGCACCGACAAGCATCGCCGCGTGGACGACTATGCCTATGGCCACGCCGCCGGCATGGTGATGACCATTCAGCCCATCGCCGACCTGATTGATAAACTGAAAGCCGAGCGCGATTATGATGAGGTGATTTTTTTAAGTCCCGATGGTGAGGTGCTAAAACAATCGCTGGCAAACCATCTTTCTACCCAGGAAAATCTTATTTTTCTGTGTGGACATTACAAGGGCATCGACCAGCGTTTGCGCGATCATTACATCACCCACGAAATTTCTATTGGCGATTATGTGCTCTCGGGGGGTGAGCTGGCTGCCGCCGTCTTGGCCGACAGCATTATCCGCCTTATGCCCGGCGTGCTCAGCGATGAAACTTCCGCGCTTTCTGATTCTTTTCAGGATGGTTTGCTCAGCCCGCCGGTTTACACCCGTCCGGCCAGTTACCGGGGGTGGGAGGTGCCAGACATTCTGCGCTCGGGCGATGAACGCAAAATTGCAGACTGGCTGCACGACCAGGCACTTGAGATAACCAAAAACCACAGGCCGGATTTGCTGGAGGAGATTTGAGAATAGTTAATCGAAAATGGTTAATCGTTTATATTTCACTCTATTAATTTGATGAATTGAAACTACTTGATTTTTATTTTTTTTTGGACGATTCCATGTCCTGCAGACGATGGAATGTCAAGGCGCATAAAGTCTTTCAAAATCAACTCAGGTCAAACCTAAAAGAAGCAACGAGGAATTCTAAAAGCACAGGATTTGTTCTGACGCAAAAAATAACGAAGGAAGATTAATCCGCAAAAGCGGGATTTCTCTGAAGGGTCGGGGCAGGCAGCTTCGATCAACAAATAACGATTAACAAATAACGATTAACCACTTATGGAAATAATCGACACTTACAAAACATTAGCAAACCGCTCGGAAGGACTTTTTAAGGACAAGGGAAGTAAGTTCATTGCTCACGCATTATTCTGTGCTTCGGAGGAGCAGGCCAAAGCGGAAATCGAGGCTTTGAAGAAACAATATCACGATGCCCGTCATCACTGCTATGCCTGGGTTTTGGGTTTCGAGGGTGAAGAATACCGCGCCAACGATGATGGAGAACCCTCGGGTACGGCCGGCAAACCCATTCACGGGCAGTTGTTATCGCACGAATTGACTAACTGTCTCATTGTGGTCATCCGCTACTTTGGCGGTACCAAGTTGGGCGTGCGAGGCCTGATCAATGCCTACAAATTTGCAGCTATAGATGCCATTCAAAACAATAGCATCATCACCAAAATCATCAAAGACCAATTTACCCTTCGTTTCGATTATGTGGATATGAACGATGTAATGCGCATCATCAAAGAAGAAGACCTCGCCATAGTAGCGCAGGACTTTCAAATGACATGCAGCCTTACCTTTGCCGTACGCCGCAAATTTTCGGAGCGGGTAATAAAGCGATACACTGATTTAAGGAAACTGAATATCGAAAAGCTGGATTTTCCTAAGGTGGAATAGAGGGCTTATTCCTGGAAAGAGTCACCCGGTGAATCCTGCCAAAACAAAGTACTAAAACTCAGAATACCGTCCAACGGCTTGAATAATTCACCGGGTGACTTTCAGGTAGGCGATTCTAATTCCTCGCTTCTTCCAGTATCTGCATCTTTTTGTTGTACGATTCCTCGCTTGCATAGATGTCGATGCTTTGTGTTTGCTGATAAGCATCTTTGGCAAGCTCATATTTTTTCAGTTCTCTAAAACAGTCTCCAAGCATGAAATACTGGGGGATATTATACTTGTTTATCGTGATGCAATATTGCTGAAGCTCATTGATGGCTGACTGATATTTGTTCATTTTGTTAAGTGCCACAGCCTTATAATAGTGGAAGATCCAAATATCGTTAGTTTCCAGAGCATCTTCGACCATCGTTAGCAGGTCATCATATTTTTCCTGTTTTAGATAAATCTGAAATTTAAAGATACGCGGAGCAATATACTGTGGATAAATATTGAGAGCCCTGTCAAACTTCGATTCGGCGGCAAAGGTTTCCTCTTGTTTAAACTGAGTTTTGCCCAGATAAAACCAGGGTGGAGCTATGGTGCCGGCTTGGCGCGTTATAGCACTAAATGTTGCCTCTGCCTCAGTCCAGTTTTCGTTGATAACCATCTTGATTCCCTGGTTGATTTGATGTATGATAGATTCGGAGAGATTTTCGAGGGTTGCATTATTGCTCAATATCCACATCTCGATGTTTAGCACCAGGGTTTCATCGGAGCAGTACTTCAGTGCATCTATCAGATAGCTAAGAAAGAGTGATTTATTGTTAGCCAATTCGTTGAAAGCCAAAAAAATAAGCAAATAGGGTTCGTGCTCGGCAGGTTTTATCCTTTGCAGGTTCTCGATGATTCGGGTATTAAAAACCTTGTTTTTGTTACGGATATCATCGTTGAGCATCGTTACCAGCAGCCTGAATTCCTCGAGAGCATTGGACATCATCAGCTCATTTTTTAAGTCAGGCATTTCATCCAATAGGGCAAAGTTTATCTCCACCGGGTCTCGTAATATTTTTAACGTATCAAGATGGCTTACCATTTTGGCCAGCGCATCCACAAAAAGCCGGAATTTATAATCGTTGTAACCCTTATTTTCAAGGAAGTGCAGCACTTTGTCCTTGTATAATTCGTGGGCTGCTGCAGAAGTGGCTTTGGCATTGTCGAGCATCACTGTGTATTCTTCGCGGCATTTCATACTTTGCGGTTCTCCCATTTCAAAATAGGAAGAAAATGCTTGTTCCCCCGATTGCATAAGAGCGTACAAAGAGTCGATGGTTTGCAGCTTCGTCTCATCGGCATTAGCTTTTATCGCTGCTCCGGCGATTGTCATCTGTTGGCTCAGACTGTCGATATGCTGAATTATTGCATTGGTAACCAGGGTGCTGGCAGCATGGTCGTAAAAGGTGTAGTGCTTGATTTCCTGCTCATCTTGGGCATCTTTTACGATGGGAAGCACCGCCTTATACGTCTCGATGTACCTGCGTTGGTCGCTTAGCTCGGCAGCTTCCTGGTAGGCCGGAAAGTAGCTGTGATATTGATTATAATATTTGTCCGAAATCAATATGACATCCGAAGTGTCAATCATACTCACCACAGCCAGGGGTTCATAAAGTGTGATTTCACTCTTTGGGAAAAACAAGACTACTTTATCAATTTTCCCTTCGCCATTGTGTATGCCATGCGGTGTCTGGTTGTTTTCGATCAAACTTCCGTTTTGTAGCAGTTTGAATTGCGCAAAACAGGTGCTTATGTCATCATCTTTAAAGTATTCTTTTTCGCTGGCAGCATTCGGGATAACCGTAAAGCACACCTGCTCGTTACTTCTGAATGCAGCAGTATCCACTTCTTCCAGCCCGTCGCCATCCGAAAAATAGAAGGTAGCTGCAAATTGATTGCGCCACTTTTCTTTGTAGGCTATATCAGCCGATTGCGAAAAAACGGGAATCGAAAACAGAAAGCACGCAAGCAGCGTTACAATTTCTTTGAGTACAATTTTTTTCATTCTAAACATTTTATAAAAACGGTGCAAGTATATTTTAAAATTTGTTTAGAAACAATGCAAATAAGGCCAGGGCGTAAAATCTCTGTATAAAAAGAAATTCTACCTTAGCCGATTCATTTTGTCGTTGCAAATTATCTCATTGTTTTTTGTCGATGATTACAAACTTAAAATACATCTTTCGCTTACTTCGCAACAACCTGGAGCTGGTGATGTGGGTTGCTATTCTGCTTGTTTTGATGCTGCCCATGCCCGCCGAACAGCACTTTACGCTCTGCCCTTTTCAAAACCTGGGACTCGACTATTGCCCGGGCTGTGGACTGGGGCGTTCGTGTAATATGGCCTTCCATGGAAAAATAATCGACTCATTAAAAATGCACCCCTTTGGAATTTTTGCTATTATTGTCATCGCTTTTCGCATTTATAGCTTATCAAAAAATTTATTTTTTTCATCAAATACTAAAATGTTATGAACAGAACTTTACGATTTATCCCCGAGGCCAAAGGAAACGAATTGTTTTTTCTCGACCAGCTCCTGACAGAATTGGACGATGAGCATGTAGAAGACTTTGCCATGGTTTATCGCTCGCGGCGGCGCGATCCGCAACTCATTCTGATTACTACTTTGCTGGGCTTAGTGCTAATTGCCGGGATTCAGCGTTTCCTGACCAACAACATTGGCCTGGGAATTCTCTACGTCTTTACCGGTGGCCTCTGTCTTATCGGAACTATTGTGGATGCGGTGAATTACGAAAAAATTGCCTTCGATTACAATCGTCAGATTGCCGCTGAAGTAAAATCAATGATGAGACACTAAGCAGAATTTTGTGTTAATAATTGCCGGTAATGATTTCACTATTAGAAACCATGACCGGTTTTTTTGTGTTTAAACTTTTTATTTTGATGCTTGTTAAATAAAATCTCGGAGTTGGCATCCTCTATTTCAACACCCGTCCTAAACCCCGTGGCTAAATATTTAGGCAATTAACGATTAATGAATAGCAAGCGCAAAAATAGTACAGACGCGCAATTTGCGCGTCTCTGCCAACGAGCATACTCAACGAATAACAATTAACGAATAACAATTAACGAATAACAATTAACACTCTTAACAATGAAAACTTTTATCCATTTTTCCCACCTTGCTTTTGCATTTATTTCATTAGCATTCTTTTTTCCTCAATCAGCCAAGGGACAGTCTGTGTTTTCAGATCAGGTGCAAAAATCCTGGCAATCCAAGGCGGTGTTTCAGGTACCCGAATCGGTGATTTACAATCCACAGGGTGAAATGATTTATGTAGCCAATATCAATGGAAACCCAACAGATCGCGATGAAAATGGCTTTATCTCTCAACTGGAAGCCGATGGACGAATCGTAAGGTTGGAATGGGCTGTCGGGCTTCACGCGCCAAAAGGCATGGCTATAAGTGATGGCAAATTGTACGTGGCCGATATTTATCGCCTTGCCGAAATAGATATGGAAAGCCGCAGGATTATTAATTACTACGAGGCTGCGGATGCCCAATTTCTCAACGATGTAACCCTTGATGGCGATGGAAACGTGTATGTGTCGGATATGGCCACCGGCGCGGTGTATAAATTTGCTAATGGAAAAATAGAGCCATGGCTTCCCGCCGGAACTTTTGAAAAATGTAACGGCATGAATTACCGCGATGGCTTATTATACCTCGGTGCTAAGGGTAAAATTGTGAGTATCGATCCGAAAACAAAAACAATACTAACAGTGGCCGAATTTGATGGCGGCGTGGATGGTCTGGAGATTGACCAACAGGGACGATTTGTGTTTTCGGACTGGAGCGGCAAAGTGCAGCGCGTCAAAGCGGGAGAGGAGCCGGAAGTGCTTTTTAATACTACCGACAACAAAATTAATGCTGCCGATATTTATTTGATTACTGATAAAAACATTTTACTTGTTCCCACTTTTTTCGACAATCGCATTATGGCTTACAAACTTTTGGACTAATTTGAATGAAGAAAATAGCTTTTAAAACTTTAGGCTGCCGGCTCAATCAATACGAAACGGATGCCCTGGCTTCACAATTTCAAAAAAACGGATACCAGCTTGTCGATTTTGATGAACAGGCCGAAGTGGTGGTGGTAAACACCTGCACGGTTACCAACCAAAGCGACAGCAAGTCGAAGCAGGTAATTAAGCAAGCCGCCAAAAAACATCCCGATTCGATGCTGGTGGTTACCGGGTGTATGGTGAATAATCATCGTGAAAAGCTCGAAAAGGCGCAAAGCAATGTTACCTGGTTTGTGGATAATGAGCACAAGAGTGCTATTTTTTCGCTCATCGATGGGCACTTCAAGGGCGAAATCAATCATCCCGATCATTTCGATAAAAACCTGTTCGACTACCAGCCAGCCGAAAAAACCTTTCATACCCGTAGCATGATTAAGGTTCAGGATGGCTGCGATAATTTTTGCACTTTCTGCATTATTCCTAAAGTGCGGGGAAGAGCGACCAGTCGCCCAGTAGCCGAAATATTGGATAATATCAAAAAAGTGGTGGAGTTTGGATACAAAGAAGTGGTGCTTACAGGTGTAAATATTGGCCGTTACAATTTCGAAGATAATAATTTTGAAGATCTGGTGGAACAAATTCTGGAGCTTCCCGGCGATTTCCGCCTGCGCATTTCATCCATCGAGCCGGAAGGCTTTGGCGAGAAGTTGTTTGATTTGTTTACCCACCCCAAACTTACGCCCCACCTGCATTTATGTCTGCAAAGTGGCTCGGATGAGCTATTGCTAAAAATGCGCCGCATGTATTCGCTCGATGGTTTTATGGCTATCGTTCAAAAGGTGCGACAGCGTTATCCCGATTTCAATTTTACCACTGATATCATCGTAGGTTTTCCGGGCGAAAGCACCCAGGATTTTGAACAAAGCCTGGCTGTGGCCTCAGAAATTGGTTTTGGACACATTCATACTTTTAAATATTCGGTGCGCAAAGGCACGCGGGCAGCACGCATGGAAGATCATATTCCTGAAAAGGAAAAAACACAACGCAGCGGAGTGATGCGCAAGCTGGCCGAAAGCGAAACGCTAAAATACCGCCAGCGCATGCTCGGCAAGGAGCAAACAGTTCTGGTTGAAAAAGTGGTGAATGGAATGGCGCAGGGCTATGGCGAGAATTATATTCCCATTAAATTCCCTTCAGATAAGCAAAATGCTGTTAATACTTTCATAAAAGTAAAATTACAAAATATTATCCAGGGAGAGGACTTTGTCAGGGCGCAGTCATCCGACCAATAGTTCCGGTACAAAACTCTTTCCATGAAATTTGGCACGCTCTAACGTGATTATTGCTGTGATAGAAAAAATGCCGTTTTTTGCACCACGAATTTTTTAGCTTAAATGGAAATACAATTCAGTAAATACGAGGGAGCCGGCAACGACTTTGTGATGATTGATAATCGCGACCGATGGTTTGATGCTGAACCAGTTGTGGTAAAGCTCCTCTGCGACCGCCATTTTGGTATTGGTGCCGATGGGCTTATCATGCTTGAAGATGACCCGGAAACTGATTCCCTAATGCGTTACTTTAATGCTAATGGCTACGAGGGAAGCTTATGTGGCAACGGTGGCCGGTGTATTGCCTGGTTTGCCAAAATATCGGGAATCAACAAAACGCACTTTACTTTTCGTGCTACCGATGGCTTGCATCAGGCCAGCATTATTAGCGAGGATGAAAATATTGCCATTGTAAAATTGCAGATGAAGGATATTGGTGCGATCACGGAGCAGGAGGGTTATACCTTTGTTGATTCGGGATCCCCACACATTTTGATCGAAGTGGATGCTTTGGATGCTTTGGATGTAGCCAAACTTGGTCGTGAAATCCGCTACAGCCCGCCCTTTGAAAAATTGGGCGTGAATGTAAATTTTATGCAGATTACATCGGATGGTGTAAAATTACGCACCTACGAGCGCGGTGTTGAAAACGAAACCCTGGCTTGTGGCACAGGTGCAGTAGCAGCCGCCACGGCCTTGCTGGCAGCGCATTCCAATTTTAGCTCACCAGTTAAAATTTTTGCCAGGGGTGGCAAACTAAAGGTTTATGCCCAAAAAGCCGGAAATGGCTTTGCAGATATTTGGCTCGAAGGTCCGGCAAGAAAGGTTTTTGAAGGTAAAATCAATATTTCTGACCATGAACTCTAAAAATTGCTAATTGATGGAAGGAAAAAAAATAAAACTACGTGCCCCGGAACCCGATGACATCGACCAGCTTTACGCCTGGGAAAACAACACACAGTTTTGGCACCTCAGCAATACCTTGGTTCCTTTTTCAAGATTCGACATCGAACAATATGTTTTAACCGCCGACAAAGATATTTACAAGACCCGGCAACTGCGATTGATGATTGTGAATAAAGCGAATGGAATTCCGGTGGGTAATATCGATCTCTTCGACTTCAACCCCCAGCACGAGCGGCTTGGCCTGGGAATTTTGATTGATGAAAAATACCAGGGACAAGGCTTTGCTTCGGAAGCCCTCGACTTATGCATCGAATATTGCTTCGACCATTTGATGCTTCATCAGGTATATGCCAACATCCTGCCCACCAATACGCTAAGTATAAAACTATTTGAGCGGAAAAACTTTGTGCTTACGGCAAAAAAAAGAAACTGGCTTCGAATTAATAATCATTGGAGCGATGAGTGGCTTTATCAGCTTATCAACCCCACTCCCACTCCCCGAAAAGCACCACTAGTTCTCGGCACTATTAAGTTACCAGAAAGACGATAAATCCTAATGGAAAAACGAAACAGAAAAATCTTTTGGCGCATCCTGCTTTTCGCAATAATTGTATTGCTACTTGCGGCAGGCACGGTTGGATTTTTGTTTTGGCGTGCAGTTTATAAAAATAATGTTTCACCCGCTGCCGGCAATTTATCTTACCTCTACATAAAAACCGGATCGGACTACCATGATTTATTGAATAATTTAAAAAGCAATCAGCTTCTCCAAAATTATGGCACCTTCGAGTGGCTGGCTGAGCGGAAAAACTTATCCAGGCACATCTATCCCGGACGATACAGCATCAAAGCCGGGATGAATAATGATGAATTGATCGACATGCTGCGCTCGGGAGCGCAAACGCCACTCAATGTTACCTTTAACAATGTGCGCACCCTGGCTCAACTGGCCGGAATTATTGCAAGGCAAATTGAAGCTGACAGTTTGTCCATCATCAATTATATCCATAGTAGCGAATTTGAAGAAAAATATAAAATTAACCAGCAAACAGCACCGCTACTTTTCATCCCTAACACCTACGAGTTTTATTGGAACACTTCGGCGGAGGCTTTCACAGAAAGGATGCACAAGGAATATCTGCGTTTTTGGGACGAGAAAAAACAGGCCAAGGCACGCCGATATAATCTTAGCCCCAAGCAGGTTTCGATACTGGCTTCTATTGTGGATAAAGAGACCAATCGCAACGATGAAAAACCAACCATTGCCGGGGTTTATCTCAACCGGCTGGCCAAAGGCTGGAAACTGCAGGCTGACCCGACAGCGGTATTTGCCTTTTATCTCGAAAACGATTCTTTGCTACATCGGGTTTACAAAAAGCATACACAAATAGATTCGCCCTACAATACTTATGTTAACAAAGGCTTACCCCCGGGTCCTATTTGCCTGCCATCGGTGGTTGGCATCAACGCAGTTTTGAATGCCCAAAAACATGAGTACATGTTTTTTGTGGCTAATAGCGATGGCTCGGGCTATCATCATTTTTCAAAAACCTACAGTCAACATCTCAAATATGCACGAGAACATTACAAGGCATTGGACAATAAAAAACAATAAATCACTTTGAACATATTATGAAAAAAACAAGCGGAATACTTTTGATATTAATTACAATTTTTGTTTCGGGCTGCGTTGATAAGACCGCAGAATCGGCAAAGTATGTGCGCGAAGGCAACCTCTATTTATATGGCTCCAATCCTGATGAGGCTTATTCCTTATATCAAAAAGCACTCGAATTGAATCCTGAAAATCCTGAAGCGTGGTATGGCACAGGCACGGTATGGATGAACAGGCGGCAATATCAAAAAGCCATCGAAAACTTTACTAAGGCCATCGACCTAAAGCCAAATTACACCGATGCTTTTTACAACCGTGGCCAGGCCTGGTTTTATAAAAACGAAAACTACAAGGCCTGCGAAGACTGGCAGAAAGCCTACGACCTGGGAAAGCCAAATATGGGCGATAAACTCAAAAAATGCCGCTAAGCAATTTCATTCTTCGCCGTGCTGCAAAATCAAATAATTATACCTTTGCCGATCATTAAAAAATTCAATATTCAGGATCATTAAAATACAATATCCATGGGGCTTAAATGCGGGATTATAGGAATTACCAATGTAGGAAAAACAGCGATTTTCAACTGTATTTCAAAAACCAAAGCTGAAGTTACCAACTTTGCTTTCAGCACCAACAAATCCAATTTGGGGATGATAGATGTGCCTGATGATCGGCTGTTGAAGATCGATGCGCTCATCAAATCGGCGCGGGTGATGCCTACAACCGTAGATATTGTTGACATCCCCGGCCTGGCCAAGGGATCGAGCCAGGGCGAAGGCGTGGGCAACAAATTTTTGGCCGACATACAGCAAACCGATGCCATCATCCATGTGCTGCGCTGCTTCGACGACGAAAACCTTCCCCACGTGGAAGGCTCGGTGGATCCGGTGCGCGACATGGAAATAATTGACCTTGAACTTCAGGTGCGCGACCTCGACCTGGTGCAGCGCAAAATACAACGCCTGGAAAAACTGGCCAAGTCGGGCGACAAAGAAGTAAAACGCCAGATAGGCATTCTGGAAAGTCTGGCCGAGCATATCGAAAACTTTAGCAATGTGCGCGATTTTGAGGTAGATCCAAAAGATAAGGTAGCACTGATCGATGATATGTACCTGCTCACGGCCAAACCCATTATGTACGTTTGCAATGTGGACGATGAGGCAGCTGCCACGGGAAATGCCTATTCGCAGGCTGTCGAAAAAACCCTCAAGGACATCGAAACCGAAGTGATTGTAATTGCCGGCAAGCTGGAAGCGGAGATTGCTGAGCTGGAAGATGAGGCCGACCGCCTGGAGTTTCTGTCGGATGCTGGCCTTAGCGCACCTGGGGTAAATCGCATGATACGCTCGGCTTATAAGTTATTGAACCTGGAATCATTCATCACCGCCGGGCCCAAGGAAGTAAGAGCCTGGACGGTAAAGAAAGGCTCGACAGCACCCATGGCGGCAGGCGTTATTCACAGCGACCTGGAGCGGGGATTTATCCGCGCCGAGGTAATCAAATACGCTGATTTTATGCACTATGGCTCGGAGCACGCCTGCAAGGAAGCCGGCAAATTTCATATCGAAGGCAAAAACTACATCGTACAGGATGGCGATATGCTCAATATCCGCTTCAACGTTTAAATGGAAAGAGCACCCATCAGCGCAAAAATAATTTTGTTTAATCCCGCCTCGGCCACACTGGCCATGGCCAATATTTCGCGAATATTTACCGGAGCCAGATTGTCGGGATCGCACTCATCGGTAATAACCGAGAAAGCCACCACCGGCAGCCCGTGATGCCTGGCAACCATCACCTCAGGAATAGTGGACATACCAATAACATCGGCACCTATGCGTGCCATAAAACGATATTCAGCGCGGGTTTCAAGGTTGGGGCCGGCCACAGCCGCATAAACACCCTGATTCAGTTTAACGCCCTCGCGATGGGCGATATCTACAATTTTGGCATTCATTTCCCGTGAATAGGCCTGGCTCATATCCGGAAACCGCGTGCCCCATTCCTCATGGTTTTGCCCAATCAGCGGATTATCGCCCAAAAGGTTGATATGATCTGTAATCAGCATCAGCTCTCCCTTATTAAATTCCTTATTCACCGTGCCGCAGGCATTCGACACCAGTAAATCTTTAATACCCAACAAGTACATCACTCGCACCGGAAAAGTAATTTCCTGCATGGTATAACCCTCGTAGAAATGAAACCTACCCTGCATGGCCACAACCTGCCGCCCGTTGAGGCGGCCATAAATCAATTTGCCGTTGTGCGACTCCACGGTAGAAACCGGAAAGTGGGGAATATCTTTATAATCTATGGTCTTTTCTATCTCGATGCGCTGCACCAGATTGCCCAAGCCGGTGCCCAAAATTATCCCTGTTTCGGGTTTGTTCATTCCGTGCTGCCGAAGGAAATTTGCAGTTTGTGTTACCTTTTCTGAATACTCGCTCATTATCTATGTCAAATTAAAAAAGGCCAAAAGTAGGATTAAATAGTCATCCGATGAATAATGTCCGGGCATGAAACCGCAGTTTTAGTGAGCGGTAATTCTGCTTAAGCGTAATCATCGGATGACTTGCCCCTGGATTTAGTCATCCGATAAATTTTATTTAGATTATTGATAAACTAATCCCTAAGCATCAATGTATGTAAGACATTGCATATTTTTGCCTGCCAAAGATGAATAATACTTTAGGGGTGAAGATTTTTTTTGCTTCACGTGGTTTACCAAAAATCATCACCTTTCTTTTTTTGTTTCCGATTTGCACCTTACTATACCACCAAAGTGCGGTTGACAGCCTGTGGCATCGAAATGACTAAGCTCAGCGTTTTTGATGGGTGAGAGAAGGCGGGCGCGTTGCGCAGCAAGTTTTAGAAGGGGAAATCTCTTACATCCTCACTATCCGCTTCTTATAAAAATATGTAATCGTTATCAAAATAAAAATCCCTGGTGCGTTTTTTTTACCCCAGATAAGCACTGACAGACACAGATTATTTTTCAGTATCCTTCTCTTTCATAAGATTGGTAGCTAATTCAATTTCGGTGAATAGATCCAGTTGATTTTTGGGGCTGGGAACTTTAGGGGGAATCACATTATAATCGAGGGAGATGTAGGTATCGATCGACCGTTTAATCAATTTCAATGGAGTCATATTTCTCGCCTTGCTGTATTTATCAAGCGATTTTTTTTGCCTCGCCGAAAGCTTGAAGGTGATGGTTTTAAACTTTCTTTTTTTTAAATCCTTTTTTCGTTTTTGCACCATATCATTTTCAAATTCAGAATGGCATAAAAGTAGGCTATTCCAGTTATCCGCCACAGCAAAATCGTGAAAAAGTTTTCCACATATCCAAAATTTTGTTAACAATATCTTTTCATTAAAACCTAAACCCTGTTTTGGTGTTGGATGTCTAATTAAATCTTTTGATTTAAGATTGAGGATTAAGATCAGAGATTTTAGATTGTGTTGAATATCATCTACATCTTAAATCTAAAATCGTTATTCTCAAATCGTATATTTTTCTAACAATTCCTTTAAAAACAGATAATATTTATACACCACACTCAAATTTACTATGACAAAATACGCATTCGTAACCCTAAGTTTTTTACTCATTTTTGCAATCCACTCAAGCACCAAAGGGCAAGGATGCAGCGATGCCGGAATCTGCACCAGCGGCCTTATGACCGAAGACGGCACTTCCGCGCTCACCGACTCACGAATTAATCTTAACCTGGGCTACCATTTTGCTCAGGGCGATGATGGCACTTCCATCAACGCGCTGATGCTCGAAGCCGATTATCTCGTGGGCAAGGCAAGTGCTATCCAAATAAAAGTCCCCTACCTTTTTACCAACGGAAAGCTGGGCAAAACCAATGGTCTGGGCGACCTAAGCCTAAGTTTTAGCGGGCTGATAAAGCAGGCAGGCGAGCATCGTTTTGCAGCTTTTGTGGGTGCCCGCATAAGCATGGGCAAAGCCGACCGACTTGAAGATGGCAAACCGCTGCCCATGGTTTATCAAACCAATCTGGGTACCACCGATTTACTCCTGGGAGCTAAATGGACTTATAAGGGTTGGGCAGCCTCGCTGGGCTATCAGCAACCCCTGGTTCAAAATAACGAAAATGGCTTTTTGCAAAGTTTGTGGGATGACCAGGCCAGCGTGGCCGCTTATGCTGACTCGCGCAAAATTGAACGCCGCGCCGATGTGGTGGCTCGTATCGAAAAAACAATTCAGCCTGGGAGTTTTGTAATTACGGGCGGATTTGTTCCCATTTATCATCTCGGCGAAGACAGCTATGTGAACGAAGAAAACCAGCGCACCGACATTGTCGGCTCCGACGGCCTAACGCTTAATATTGCTTTATCGGCAGGCTACAAGGCAAGCGAGGCTCTCACCTTCCATGTTTTTTATGGCTCGCCGCTCATCACCCGCGATGTGCAGCCCGCAGGACTGGCACGCACTTATGCCGCAGGTATTTCGGTGGGATATCGGTTTTAGGAGGAGGGAATTGTGGAGCGAAGCGAAAATCCTGTCTTGGTGTAGAGACGCGCAATTTGCGCGTCTGTACAAATTAAATCTATTGAGCGAAGCGAAAATCCTTTTTCAAATCCTCATGAGAAATATAGTTGCCATCGGCAAAAGCTTTTTCGGAGGCTTCAATACGCTCGTAAAATTCTTCAATGCTCATGGGCTGGATAAGTCCTGAAACCTGATTCCCGATAATTTCTTTGATTTTACGAATCAATGATGTTTTCATCAAAAAAATATCTATCTCACCTAACAACAACCTGTAACCGTGGGTTGATGCTATTAATCGTGTAAGGCAAATACAGCGACCGATCGATGATCAAGTATTCCAACGATTTTAAATTAACGATTGATGAGGGAATTTCTACCATCGGGCCGCAGTATGCCAGATTCAATTCGATTAGGGTAGTAAGATTACCGATTTCTTCGGGTAAATTGGTCAGGCTGTTTTTGCCAATCACCAGGTATTGCAAACTTTCAAGCCCTCCAATCTGGCTGGGAATTGAATATAAATCGTTGTTATTTAAATACAAAAATTTTAATTCCTTCAAACGCCCAAGTTCCGGTGGAAGGGAATCCAATTCGTTGTATTGCAAATCGAGATACTCTAAATTTCCAAGCTTAGCTATTTCAACAGGGAGGTTTTTAATATCATTATGCTTCAGCGATAATTTTGTTAGCCTATCCAAATCTCCAATCTCAGCAGGTAGTGTAGTAAGCCGGTTACTGCTTAAAATCAGGGTTTCTAAATTTTTTAGCTCGCCAATTTCTTTGGGCAGGCTGGTCAGTTGATCGCGAAACAGATAGAGTGTTTCCAGGTTTTTAAGTGTTCCAATCTCGGGCGGGAGTTCTCCGATAGGCGTATTTTTAATTTTCAATGTTTTAACATCCAAAGGATTTGCCAGTGCCTGATCCAAACTTCGATAAGTCGAGCAAGCCGTAAATGAGAACTGCAGGATTAAGGATAGCAATGCAATTTTCGTTGTGATTTTTTTCATCTTACAAAAGTAAAAAAAATGAAGACTATCATTTTGCGATTTTTCAATATTTTTGGCATCGATTTTAAAATGGCGTTTCCGGACAGCCATGCAGGATTAATTGCAAAAAAAAATTTGAATCATGGATTTGAAAAAGAAACAAGCATTATTGGATTTCCTTTCTGGATTTATCAGCGACAACAAACACAGCAAGTTCGAGGCGATTGTTGCCAATCGCACACGCTACCTCACCGTGGTGCTCGAAGATATTTTTCAGCCGCACAATGCCAGCGCGGTGCTGCGTTCGTGCGACTGTTTCGGCATTCAGGATGTGCACATTATCGAAAACGAAAATCCCTACGAGGTAAATCCGGATGTGGCCTTAGGCTCGTCCAAATGGCTGGATCTGATAAAATACGATGCCGCCGAAAATAATACTTCCGCCGCCATTGCCCATTTAAAAGAAAAGGGCTACCGCATTGTTGCCACCACGCCACACAAAGAGGATGTAGAACTGCAAGACCTCGATTTGGAAAAAGGCCCGGTGGCACTCATTTTTGGCACCGAGCTGCGAGGCCTGAGCCAGGAGAGCCTCGATCTGGCTGATGAATATATAAAAATACCCATGTACGGTTTTACCGAGAGTTTCAATATTTCGGTGTCGGCGGCACTCTGCCTTTTCTATCTAAGCGAAAAACTGCGGAAATCAACATTAGCCTGGCAGCTAAGCGAGGAGGAGCAGGTGGATATTAAAACAGAATGGTGCAGAAGGGTGATAAAAATGAGTGCCGAACTGGAAGAAAAATTTATAGCAAACTATCCACCGAAAACAGAATAAGAACCAGCATCAAAAAAAGATTGATTTGCATAAAGGCACTCCGCAGATTAATCTGCTGCCGGCACATCAGGACATAAAAACTGTAAACAATCCACAAGGAGGAAGCCAGCAAAAGGGCTATGATAATGCTTGAACTGATTACCCCCGCCACAGGAATTATCATTACTGCAAAGGCGGTAGCCAAAATCCAGACAAAGATAAGCCGCTTCAACTGCGCCTCGGTAAAATAGGTGGTGAGCGTTGAAAAGCCCGCCAGCTCGTATTCGGGGCCATACTTGAGCAGTAAAAGGATAAAATGCGGCACCTGCCAGATAAACAGGAGCATGGCAATAAGAACGATGGCGGTATCGAAAACATAGCCGCCGGCGGCTGTCCAGCCAATCATGGGCGGAAAGGCTCCCACCAGGGCACCGGCAAACACCGCAAAAACCGTTTTGCGTTTCATGGGTGTATAAATGCCGTTGTACCAGAGCAAGGTGAGCAATCCCAAAATAAAGGCCGTGGCATTGTTACCAAAAAGCAAAATTGAAGCTCCGGCGAGCGAAACAATAATAGCAAAAAGCAGGGTGTTTATAGCTGAAAAGCGTCCGCTGGGAATTGGGCGACCGTGGGTACGCAACATCTTTGCATCCAAGCGATGCTCTTGATATTGATTGAGCGCGGCACTGCCCGAGGCCAGCAAAAAAACGCCCAGGGTCGAGATAAAGGCACCCCGGTCGAAGGCTCCGCTATAAACAAGATAGCCCGTGAGCGAGCTGATGGACACCGCAAAGGGAATCTTGATCTTGCTCAGCTCGGCAAAAAGGTGATAAGACTTTTTTATTTGCTTTAGCATAAATACTGATCTTTACGAGGAACAACAGGCTTGCTGATTTAAGATAAATTCTCTGTCTCAATTATTACACTTTGTGAACCTTGGTGTCTTTGCGCCTTTGTGGCTAACAACAAAGAGAACGGCCACCAAGACACCAAGTCACTAAGAAACACTAAGAAAAAATTTATATAACAAATTTCGAAAGTAGCTGAAAACAATTTTACGAGCAGCAGAATTAGCAACTTTACAAACGGACACTATCTTTAAAAAGCTATTGCAGCGACTTGATGTACTCGGTGATTTGCTCTACTTCTTTATCCGAAATCATATCCTTGTACGAGGGCATCAGGCCTTTGTTGTAACCAACGACAACTTCGGCGTTGGGCTCATAAATCGACCTGCGGATATATTCGGCACCCACCGTTACGGTTTGCTCCTCGCCATCCACCATCACCTGACGTTTCATACTCCAGATACCCTTAAAACTATTAGCAACCAGCTTGGTGCCATCCGAACTATGGCAAGCCACACAGCCATTCATCTTTATCACATTAAAACCCTCGGCTACCTTGTCGAGTTCGCTTTCGCCGCTGGGTGTTTTCATCCACTCCTCCCACTCGCCATCATCAACCACCTCCACGGTAGTGAGCATGTAAGCATGGCGCAGACCACAATATTCGGCACACATCAAGTCGTACGAACCAAATTCGTTGGCCGTAAACCACATATAATTATCCCTTCCGGGGATTACATCTTCTTTGATACGAAAAGCCGGAACATACAAGGCATGATTAACATCCACCGAAATCAATTTGAGCAATACCGGCCTGCCCTTGGGTACGATGAGCTTATCACTTTTCTTGCCATTGTCGTACTCAAAGGTCCAGCTCCACATGCGGGCGATGGCTTTTACCTCGATGGCATCATCGGGTACGTCACGCATGGGCGCAAAGCCTGCCCAGCCGTAATAAAACATCACCAAAACCAGGATGGTTGGGATGATGGTCCAGATTAATTCAAGTTTAACACTGCCGGTGATGGAAGTGTCGGCTACCGGATGTTTTGATTTACGATAGCGGATAACAAAATAGATCATCACTACCGTAATCAAAATCAGGAAGAACAAAGAAATCCCGAAAATCACATAAAACGCCAGATCAACGCCTTCTACAAAATTTGAAGCACCAGTCATTTTCTTTTCCTCCAATATTAAATAAACAGGTAATCGCTAAATAAAACTATCAGCACTGCTATAAAAAGCAAGCCCACACCCAAAACAACAGTCCGCAAAAATTTATTCTCAAATTTAAGGTGCATAAAATAGGTTCCCACGAGGTAGGTCTTGATACTTGCTATCACCAAAGCCACCACCACGGTAAGTTCCTGAAAGTCGAACTGGGCTATTTCGATGGTGATGAGTGTGAGTATCAATAGATCGATAAACACCAGGATGTTAAATTTATAATCAACAATATGATTCTTATGATTGTCAGCCATATTAGGATATTTTTTTAAATGATTAAATAAAACAGCGGAAATAGATAGATCCAGATCACGTCCACGAGATGCCAGTAAAGGCCGCCATTTTCGAGATAAACATATCGGTCTTTGTTTATTGTTCCTTTTTTGATATAATAAGCCACGATGAGCAGGATGATAGCTCCAACAATAATGTGGATGGCATGAAGGCCGGTCATCAAAAAATAAAGGTTAAAAAACTGGGCTTCGCCTGCGCTCAATTCGTTGTAATGATCCATACCGGGGAAAAGTCCGTGCTCATACTTCAGGCTATATTCGTAGAATTTATTCATAAGAAAAGCTCCGGCAAAAGCTATGGTAATCATAATCAGGTTGACCGAGCGACGGGAATCGCCTTTTTGCAAAGCCGTTATCGAAAGGGCCACCGTTAAACTACTTGCCAGCAGGAAAGCGGTATTTACGGCACCTACCACCAGGTCGAGCTCGGCCGAGCCTTGGTGAAAGGCATCGTGGTTCATAAAACGATAGGTTGCATAAACAATGAATAAACCACCAAAAAGCAAGACCTCGGTAAATAAAAATAACCACATCCCCAGCTTTTTGCCTTCGGCATCGAAGTGGATTGGAGGGTGGTTAGTAATTGCGCTTGAACTCATAACATTAATTTTGTTTATTCTCAGCAATATAATTTTCATAATCCCGGTAATCGTAGGGGCCACGTTTTACTTCGGGCGTGTGGTCGAAATTGTAAAGCGTTGGAGGCGACTGGGTATGCGTCCAATCCAGCGTTACCGAACCCCAGGGATTGTTCCCGACTTTTTTGCCCTTGCGCCCACCAATAAGATTAACAATCATCAATATCAAACCTATGGCAAGCACCCACGAACCCACCGTAGAAATCTGGTTGGGAAGGGTGAACTCGGGCAAATAATCGTAGTAGCGGCGTGGCATTCCCATCATTCCAAGTACAAGCATGGGGAAGTACAACAAATTGAAGCCGACAAAAAGAATCGCAAAAGCAATATTCGCGCGCGTCTCGTTGTACATCCTGCCCCATATCTTGGGATAATAAAAGTGAATGGCTCCAAAAAAGGCAAAGCCCGTTCCTCCAAACATTACATAATGAAAGTGCCCCACCACAAAGTAAGTATCGTGTACGTGAATATCGGTGGCCAAAGCTCCCACCACCAGGCCGGTCAATCCGCCGATGGTAAACAAAAAGATAAAGGCAAGAGCATAAAGCAGCGGCGTTCGTATGTCGATGGAACCCTTGTAAAGCGTTGCCACCCAGTTGAACACTTTTATAGCACTGGGTATGGATACCAAAAATGTGAGTATCGAAAAAATAATCCGCGCAGGGCCGCTCATCCCGGAGGTAAACATGTGATGTCCCCACACGAAATATCCGATAAAAGCGATGGCCAAACTGGAGTAAACAATGACTTTGTAGCCAAAGATGGATTTTTTAACAAACACAGGAATGGTTTCCGAAACGATGCCCATGGCAGGCAGCACCATAATATATACCGCCGGGTGCGAATAAATCCAGAAGAGGTGCTGATACAAAACCGGGTCGCCGCCCAGTGCCGGATCGAACAAGCCTATGCCCAGCGTGCGTTCGGCAACAATCATTAATAAAGTAATACCTACAATCGGGGTAGCCAAAACCTGAATCCAGGCGGTGGCGTACAAGGCCCATGGAAATAGTGGCATCTTAAACCAGGTCATCCCCGGGGCACGCATCCGATGCATGGTAACAATAAAGTTAAGTCCGGTAAGTATCGACGAAAATCCCAGGACAAAAGCCGCCATCACAGCCATCGTAACGTTAGTGCCGGTTTTGATGCTGTAAGGCGCGTAAAACGTCCAACCCGTATCGGCAGGGCCTTCGCCGTAAAGCAAGGTGGATAAAGCCATCAGCCCACCCAAAACATAGAGATACCAGGAAATAAGGTTCAACTTGGGAAAGGCTACATCGGGGGCACCGATGAGCATGGGCAGCGAAAAGTTGCCAAAAATGGCCGGGATGCCCGGGATGATAAACAAAAAAATCATGATTACGCCGTGAAGCGTAAACACTTCGTTATAGGTCTGCGGGTCGAGCAGGGTAGCTCCAGGAGCAATCAGCTCCAAACGCATGACCAGTCCGAGACCAAATGCTACAACAAAAAATGCACATATCGTATAAAAATACAACAGTGCTATGCGCTTGTGATCCTCGGTTACCAGCCACGACAGAAAACCGCGCTTAACCTGGAAAAAATTCACGTACGTGCTTGCTTGAGGTATTGCCGTCATAAGATTAAAAAATGTTTGGTTTAGGTGTTTTTGGTTTGCGGGCGTTTCTTTTTGCTAAAAATCAGATAAGCTAAAAAGGACAGTGCAAGAACAATAATCAAGGTACCGGATACCTTGGTGATATTAAAAACGTATTTCTTCCCTTCGGGATCGTAACTGAAACAATAGTTCAGGATTTTGTTGATGGTAGGTCCCGATTTACCCTGCCGGGCCTCTACCAGTGCCATCTTCAGGTCGAAGGGCAAAAAATAGGTTCCGTAAAGATAGCGGGTAACTTTTCCCTCGGGGCTGAGAACCATGATGGCGGCAGCGTGGATAAAGTCGTCGCCATCACGCTTAAAACGATAGCCTATACTTTGTGTAAGTCGCGCAATATTGGTGCTATCGCCAACCATCCACAGCCACTGGCTTTCGTCGATGTCCTTTTTTACCTGTTTTACGTAGTTCGCCTTCTTGGATTTTGCCAGTTGGTAAGTTTCTTTTTCGTTAAAACTTACCGTGAGTACCTGGTAATCCTTGCCCAGCTCCATATCCGTTCTGCCAATAACCTCGGCAATGCCATCGAGCAGCGGGCTGCAAATACCCGGGCAGGTAAAATAAACCATGGTTAACACCGTGGGCTTATCGATGAGAGATTTAAAATTAACCACCTGCCCGTCTTCAGTAGTAAAGGTAAGATCGTCGGGCACATACTCATCCAGTTTTTCGTAAATTCCCAAAAGTTCTGTCAACGAATCAGCATCGGTAACTGTAACCTGCGATATTAGGAAAAGAGAGGAAAACAGGAGTGCAATCGTAAAAAAATGTTTCATGTCTCGTATTTAATTCATCTGAAGATTTGTTGCAATGCGAGGCAAATGTAAAGATTTATTTTCTTTGAGCAGCCACCTCTTCTATGGTAACTGTGCCACCATCGTTGCCCCAACTGTTCAGAATATAATTTACCACGAGCATCACTTCTTCATCGGTAAGATTGGCAGGGGTCATAACACCACCCGGGTAAGTAACTCCGTTTACCACAATCGGCTCTTTGGATCCATACATAGTTTGATGGATGGCTCGATTTTTATCAGCCAAAAGATAATCGGCCTCGGCCAGCGGAGGAAATGCTGGCGTTAAACCCTGGCCATTCACCTGATGACAAACTGAACACAGGCCGGCTCCTTCGTAGATAGCCTTACCCTTAATCATTGGGTCGTTCAAATCAACTTGCTCCTGAAGCGTGATTTGATCATTAGTAGCAGGAGCCGAAGCAGTGATACTTGGTGCAATGCTCATTAAAAGCGTAGCGAAGAATAAAATTCCAATTGATAGTACAATTCCTTTTTTCATTTTGTCGATATTATTAAGTGAGTTAAAAAAAATTATTAGAACATAACAAGTTCTTTATTCGCGGGTTCAAAATTAATTTAATTTTCACAACAGTAAATACAATTAAAACCAATTCGTTCAAATTTTTAAATCATTCAATATAATTTGCTTGTTCAAAACTTGTTGATAAGTATGGGACAAAGCAAGGCCATGTTTACAAATAGTATTACCTTTATAAAATTAAAAAATTAGCAAACCAACATATCTGCACTATGGATTTAAATGGACAAAAGCCGAAGCAGATTTTTTCGGGCACTGCCTGGCAGGCCGATCAAATCAAAGACATGCTGATGGACAACGAGATCGAGGCTTTTCTTGGAGATGAGATTTGGGGTACTGATGCGCTGATGGATCATGCACCCGACAGGCCTGGCGGCGTAAATGTTTACGTGCTCGAGGAAGCTGTGGAAGATGCCAAAATCGTGGTCGATCGTTATTACGAGGAAAGTTCGAGCGACGACTATCAGTGATACCCACTGCCTGTCGCCTAATGTTTAACCAAGCCACGAAACAGAGATTTTTTAATTTCTTTCGTGGCTAAAATTTTTTAGGGGTTTAATTTCTGTTCCAATTTTAAAATAAACCAAACAAGAATTTCCTTTTTAAAATTAATACTTATCACCACTCCGGCTTAATCAATCCTTTCTTTTCACAAGAAGAAAAATCAGGAACCAGCATCATTTGTATATCTTTACACCTTTGTTAATTTATCATAAAATGAAGCCTAAACCAAGCCACATTTTTTTAATTCTGATTTTACTTTTCACCTTTCCGGTTTTGGCTAATGTTAAGCACTTATGCAATGGGATAAATAACAAATTGTTTCGAGTTTTTTAGCAAACACTATTTAGCATTACTTTTAAATTATTTGAACTCTAAACTACACATTATGAAATATTTTAAACTACCAGGCTTCGTCAGACCCGGATCCACCGCAAATAATCTTTCGCTGATAATCCTGCTGATGAGCATCTTTTTGCTGCCGGCATTTTCGGGTTGCGATAAGGACAATGACAGTCCGGCATTTGCGCCCGATTTTAGCTTTGAGTTAGCCGATGATAATCATGTGCAATTTACCAATACCTCCACCGGTGAATACTATTCGCTGGTTTGGGATTTTGGCAACCAGCAAGCAGATACATCCACCGACAGGAGCAAAAGCTACGTGATTTACTATCCGGTAGCAGGGGAATATCAGGTATCGCTAAAGCTGCTCAATTTTACCGGCGAAACGAAAAACATTAGCAAAACAATCAACATTACTAACACTGACCTTGCTTTGTCGTTTACCGCCGAAGTACTGCCCGACAATCCCAATAAAGTGCGCCTTACCAATACTTCACAAGGGATGTGGGATTCGTTTATGTGGATTTATCGCAACAAGGAAGTCGCAGATCAAACCGAATATGATGCTTATTTTCCCTACTCCGGAAATCACGAAATCGAGCTTCTCGTAAACCGGGACAATAACAGTTTTTCGCTTAAAAAATCCGTAAGCATTGCACAGGATGATCCTGACTATATCCAAAACCTTACCCTTGCCTGGTCTGACGAATTTGACGGGGCAGAGGTGAACCAGGACAACTGGACCTTTGAAACCGGTGCCAGCGGCTGGGGCAACAACGAGTTGCAAAATTATACCAATGGCGACAACGCGGAGATTGTGGATGGTGTGCTGGTAATCACTGCCCGAAAAGTAAACGAAAACACAGTACCTGGTTCCTACACCTCGAGCAGAATTGTAACAAATGGAAAACATGAATTCCAATATGGTCATGCACAAATCCGCGCCAAGCTTCCCTCCGGAACAGGTATCTGGCCTGCATTGTGGATGCTGGGCAGCAATTTCAACACTGCAGGGTGGCCAGCCTGTGGCGAAATGGATATCATGGAATATGTGGGCTACGATCCCAATGTGGTACATTCGACGGTGCATACTCCCGCAGGATTTGGTGGAAACGGAAACGGCAGCAGCATAATTGTGGAAAGCTGCGAAGAAGAATTTCATGTGTATGGCCTGATATGGACGGAGAAACGTCTGGTGTTTTATGTTGACACTCCTGATAATGTGATTCATACTTATGCTCCACCGGTAAAAACGGATGAAAACTGGCCCTTTAACAAGCCGGCATTTTTCATCATGAATGTAGCCGTTGGAGGAAACTGGGGTGGTGCACAAGGCATCGACAATACCATCTTCCCACAAACCCTGCAAGTGGATTATGTACGGATGTATCAGGAACCCTGATTTTATTTTTAATATCAAAAAACAGATTTTTTATAAAACTAAGAAACAGATGGGGCTGCCGATTATTGAAGTTTTTGATACATGTTGTTTTTTTTCATTGGGTGATGTTTTCTCAGGCAGCTTCATTTTTTTTTACCAACAATTCTGAACATGAACAAAGAGCAAAAATATACAATCCGAATTTCCCTCATTGTTGCATTGGGCGGCTTTTTGATGGGTTTCGATGCCTCCGTTATTTCGGGTGTGGTAAAGTTTATCGAACCTGAGTTTGTACTTTCCAAACTGGAGTTGGGCTGGGCTGTTAGCTCGCTTACACTCACCTCAACGCTTGCCATGATTCTGGCCGGCCCCTTGAGCACCACTTACGGGCGCAAACCCATCCTCAAAATTGCGGCATCTCTGTATGCCATCTCCGCCATTGCCTCGGCACTGGCTCCCGATTTTGTAACGCTGGTGATTGCCCGCATGGTGGGCGGCTTCGGAGTAGGGGCCTCACTTATTATTGCGCCCATGTATATTGCCGAAATATCGCCTCCCAATATTCGGGGACGCATGGTTTCGTTCAATCAGCTCAATATTGTGATTGGTATTTCGGTGGCTTTTTTTACCAATTATCTTATTTTGCAATTTAGCCAATCGGATGCCTCCTGGACCAAAGCCCTCGGTTTTGATATTTATCAATGGCGATGGATGCTGGGTCTTGAAACAATCCCGGCGATACTATATTTCGGCTTTCTGTTTACCGTGCCCGAAAGCCCGCGTTGGCTCATCCTAAAATCGAGACCACAAGAAGCCCTGGCCATTTTAAAAAGAGTATCCTCTCAGGCACAGGCACAAAAAGACCTGGATGCCGTTGAAGCCTCCCTGCTGAAAGAAGACAGCAAAAAGCGCGTTCCCATTTCGCAGTTATTCAAACCCGCATTGCGCCTGGTGCTCACTATCGGAATTGTGGTGGCTGTTCTGCAGCAAATCACCGGAATCAATTCCGTGTTTTTCTACGCACCCATGATTTTTGAACAATCGGGCATTGGCACCGATGCATCGTTCTCGCAGGCCATCCTGGTAGGATTAACCAACCTGGTATTTACCATCCTGGCCATCATGTTTATCGACCGCTTTGGGCGCAAGATTCTGCTTGTCTTCGGCCTCACGGGTATCGCCCTGAGTATGTTTCTGCTTTCGTGGGGCTTCAGCACGGCCACTTACACCCTCACCCCCGAATCGGTGCAAAGCCTGCCCGAGCACATCGAAAGGAGCAAGACCACTGCGATGGTTGGCAAAACCTATCAGAGCGATGTAGCTTTCAAAAATGCCATCAATAAGGCATACGGCGAAATCGAAGCCAAGAAAATTGAATCGGACTTGATAACGGCAAGCATCAGCATGAATGCCTGGCTTATCCTTATCGGGATAATCGGTTTTGTGGCTTCCTTTGCCATCTCGCTTGGGCCGGTGATGTGGGTCCTGTTTTCTGAATTGTTTCCCAATAGCGTTCGTGGGCTGGCCATAAGCTTTGCCGGATTTATCAACTCGGGCGTAAGCTTTACGGTACAATTGGTATTTCCGTGGGAGCTTGCCGCTTTGGGTAGTTCGCTAACTTTTTTGATTTATGGCTTGTTTGCTGCGGTGGGCTTGATATTCATAATCATCATCCTGCCCGAAACGAAGGGTAAATCGCTGGAAGAGCTGGAAGTAATGCTGGTAAAAAAATAAAATTCCTTAAATCTATTTTACAATGAAAATTAATAAACGAAATACAATACTATTCCTCGCTGCCATCACGATTTTAACCTTGAGTTTTGGGTGTCAAAACAGCAAAGAGAAAGATAAGCACAGCCAGGCCTCGCAAGTAACTTTGAAGGCGGAAGCCGGAAGCTACCAATTGTATGTAAACGGGGAACCGTTTTATATAAAAGGTGCAGGGCTTGAATGTGGCGACATCCAATCGCTGGCAGCCCATGGTGGCAATGCCATGCGCACCTGGCGTACCGATACGCAATGCCGCAAAGGCAACGAAATTCTGGACGAGGCCCAAAAAAATGGCCTGATGGTGTGCATGGGTCTCGAAATTGCCCGCGAAAGGCATGGCTTCGATTATAACGATAATGCGGCTGTGCGCGAACAATTTGAATACGCCAGGGCTGAAGTATTAAAATACAAAGACCATCCTGCCCTCCTGGCCTGGGGCGTGGGAAACGAATTAAACCTTCATTACGACAATCCAAAAGTGTGGGATGCCGTAAACGAAATCGCTGAAATGATTCATGAAATCGATCCAAACCATCCGGTAACTACCATGCTTGCCGGTGCCGACAAAAATGTGCTGGCTGTGCTTGCCGAAAGATGCCCGGACTTGGATTATCTCAGTTTTCAACTCTATGGCGACATTGTTAACCTGCCACGCTACCTCCACGAAGCCAACTACACGGGGGCTTATGTTGTAAGCGAATGGGGTGCCACCGGCCACTGGGAAGTAGGCAAAACTGCATGGGGTCGCCCCATCGAACCCACCAGCCACCAAAAAGCACTGGATTATCACGATCGCTACCAAAGTGCCATTGCCGGAGACCCGAAGCACTGCATCGGCTCGTTTGTGTTTTTGTGGGGACAAAAGCAAGAACGCACGCCCACCTGGTACGGCATGTTCCTCGAAAACGGTCATAGCACCGAGGCAGTGGACGTGATGGAATTTGTGTGGACAGGCCAATGGCCCGAAAACAGAGCACCGGCACTCGATTCGTTTGAGGTGGATGGACAAACGGCTTACCAAAATATTTATCTCGCTCCGGGGTTCACGGCAAAGGCCGCAGCCCGGGTGAGCGATCCGGAAAACGATGCGCTAACTTATCGTTGGGAAATTATGCCAGAGGTTCCCGAGCACCACCAAAGCGATGGCGGCGACTTTGAAAAGCGTCCCGAAACAATTTTGCAAAGCACTTCGCAGGAGCCTGAACTAAGTTTTACCGCTCCGGAAACTCCCGGTGCCTATCGCATTTTCGTTTATGCTGCCGATGGCAACAATAAGTCCGCAACTGCCAATATTCCATTTTACGTTAAGTAGTGTTTGACAACAAAGTGAGCAATTTTTGATTTAAGATTGAAGATTAAAGATCGGAGATTTTAGATTGTGGTCAATATCACCTACATCCTAAATCTGAAATCGTTAATCTGAAATCGTATATTTTTCTAACTGTTACTTTAAAGACAGACACTAAATTGTGTTCAATTAATAAGCAATACTACTCTGATAGCTTGGATTGTATGTAAAAATGATACACTTCAGATGCAAGGTTTTTGATATTCTGCAAAACCTTGCTTTTAATATTACGCAAACTCTGTAAGGTGCAGCGCACCGAAATATTAATAGAACAGATTATTTTTGCAGTAGCTTATCAACGATTATAAATTTAAGAACTATACCAAAGTGGGTAATTTTAAATAAAATGACAGAACCAAATATTTATCTCGGCAACAATCTTTTAAAAACAAATACCGAAGAAGTAAGCGGCACCTATCTCACCATCGAAAATGAGCAGTTTTACAAAATCGCCAACTACGATCGGATGCGCCCGTTTTTCGTCAGCCTGGTGAGCCATTCTGACCACTGGCTTTTCATCGCCTCCAATGGCGGCCTCACCGTAGGTCGCCGCAACGAAAACAGCGCACTCCTCCCCTACTACACCGATGATAAAATTATGGCTACCGGCGAAACTACCGGCAGCAAAACCCTGATAAAAATCCATGAAAATGGAAAAATTTTGCTTTGGGAACCCTTTTCTGAAAGATGCGCCGGGATTTATAAAATAAGCCGGGATTTGTATAAAAACGGAACCGGAAACAAAATCATATTCGAAGAGATCAATCAAGATATGAAACTCTCCTTCAGCTATTCATGGCAGTTTTCAGAAAAGTTTGGTATCGTCAAAAAATCGACCCTCACCAATTGGGATAAGAAATCCGCTACTGTTGAAGTTTTGGATGGCATCCAAAACATCCTGCCTTATGGCGTAGGGGCGGCTCTGCAAAATCAAAGCAGCAATCTGGTAAATGCCTACAAACGAAATGAGCTGCACCAGGCATCAGGTCTGGGGATTTTTTCGCTTAGCGCGATGATTGTAGATAAGGCCGAGCCCGCCGAAGCACTCAAAGCTACAACGGTGTGGCACGCCGGCATCGAGGCTGAATGCGTGCTCCTGTCCTTACTTCAAATCAATAATTTTAAAAAGGGAATTAAATTAAATACCGAAACCGATATCAAAGCCGAGGCGGGAGCCTATTTTATAAAATCCAATCTGGCCTTGGCTGCGGAAAGTAAAACTAGCTGGGTTCAGGTAGCCGAACTTAATCAGGATCATAGCAGCACCGCAAAGCTGATTAATCAATTAAAAAAAGACAAAAACAAAATCATCCACTCGCTGGAATTGGACATTGAGGCCGGATCCCAGTCGCTTAAAAAGCTTGCCGCGATGGCTGATGGCCTGCAAGCTACCGGCGATGAGCTGAGTGTAGGTCGGCATTTTTCCAATGTGCTTTTCAATATTATGCGGGGTGGCATTTTTACCGATCAATATCGGGTGGAAAAATCGGATCTGATCGATTATTTTAATACCATCAACAAAAAACTAACAACACGACAGGCGGAATTTTTTAACGACCTGCCCGAAACCCTCAATTACAACAGGCTGCTCGAATCGGCTGAAAAAAACAGCGATGCCGACCTCATCCGTATATGCTACGAATATCTGCCCCTGTCGTTCAGCCGCAGGCATGGCGACCCCAGCCGCCCATGGAATAAGTTTTCGATTGATATCAAAAATAAAGATGGCTCCAAACTTCGGAACTACCAGGGCAACTGGCGCGATATTTTTCAAAACTGGGAGGCACTGGCTTTTTCCTTCCCGGGATATATCCGCTCGATGATTACCCGATTTGTCAACGCTTCCACCATCGATGGTTACAACCCCTACCGCATCATGCGCAGCGGCATCGACTGGGAAATCGTCGATCCTGACGATGCCTGGTCGTTTATCGGATACTGGGGCGACCACCAGATTATTTATCTGCTCAAACTGATGGAGCTGGCCGAAAACTACTGCCCCGAAGATTTAAGGGCAATGCTGCAAAAACCGATATTTGTGTTTGCCAATGTTCCGTATCGCATCAAAAAATATGAGGAAATTGTGCGGAATCCCAAAGACACCATAAGTTTTGACGAATTGCTCGAAAAGCGAATTTGCGAAAAAGTGCAGCAAGTGGGTGCCGATGGAAAGCTCATCGTATTTAACAACGATGAACCCATCAAAGCCAACCTGGCCGAAAAACTCCTGGTTTCGCTCCTGGCCAAGCTGTCCAATTTTATACCCGAAGCCGGCATCTGGCTCAACACCCAGCGCCCCGAATGGAACGATGCCAACAATGCCCTGGTGGGCAACGGCACCTCGATGGTAACGCTCTACTACCTGCGGCGATTTGTGAATTTCTGCATTCCGCTTTTTGATGAAAAGACGAACAGCGAAATTGAATTCCACCAGCCGGTGGCCGAAATGCTTGGCGCAATAAGCAAAGTATTAGAGGAAAATCAGGAATTGCTCCAAAATAAAATTTCGGATAACGAACGAAGAAAAGTTGCAGACCTCCTGGGCAAGATCGGCGAAAGCTATCGCGAGGAAGCTTACAGCGAGGAAGCCTACCGTGGTTTCGACCGCAAAAAAGTTGCCCTGCCCCAAAAAAGTATCCAGGATTTTCTGGAGCTTAGCCTCCAATGGATCGATCATTCTATCCGTGTGAGCAAGCGCGAGGATGGCCTTTACCACGCCTATAATCTCGTTACCTTCGAGGATGAAAAATTGAGCATCAGTCCTCTGTACGAAATGCTCGAAGGCCAGGTGGCTGCGCTTTCGGCAGGCGTGCTCGATGCCGATGAAGCACTAAAACTACTGGATAAGCTCAAGGCCGGAAAAATGTACCGCCCCGACCAGTACAGCTACATGCTCTACCCCGACCGCAATTTGCCCGGCTTTCTTAGTAAAAATACTATCCCGTCTTCCTTTGTCGAAGGTTCGGCTCTGGCAAAAGCCCTGCTCCAGGCCAACGACACCGGCGTGATACAAAAAGATGAAAACGATATTTATCATTTCAACAGCGATTTCACCAACAAAAACGACCTCGTTGCTGCCCTGGCACGGCTTCGCGAAAGCGATTATGCCGGCCTGGCCGAGGTGGAGCACAGCGATTTTATGGAAGCCTTCGAGCAGGTTTTCAATCATCGGGCTTTTACCGGCAGGTCGGGAACATTTTTTGGCTACGAAGGATTGGGAAGCATCTACTGGCACATGGTGAGTAAATTGCTGGTGGCAGTTCAGGAAAATATTTACAAGGCCAAAGCCGATAATGCAGCCCCGGAAATAATCGGGCGCATGATTGATCATTATTACGAAATACGGGCGGGCATCGGCATCAACAAATCGCCGGAGCTTTACGGAGCCTTTCCCACCGATCCTTATTCGCACACCCCTGCGGGCAAAGGCGCACAGCAGCCGGGCATGACAGGCCAGGTAAAAGAAGACATCCTGAACCGCTGGGCCGAACTGGGCGTACGCATCCACAAGGGAATCCTGAGTTTTGAACCGCTCTTCCTCAAGCGAAAAGAGTTTTTGCAGCAGCCATCGGTTTTTCGGTATTTTGATGTAAACGGCACTCCTGCCGAAATCGAATTAAACAAGGGAGAGCTGGCATTTACTTATTGTCAGCATCCGGTGGTTTACGCCCTCTCTAACGAAAACAGCATCACTATTTACGATGCCGATGGCGAGGTGCGCTCCTATCCCGGAAAATCACTTTCCGCCCGTGATTCTTCCGCCCTGTTTTCGAGAAGCGGCAGTATTAGGCTCGTGCGGGTTTATCAGGGGTTTTGATTACTTTAAAGTAATAGTTAGAAAAATATACGATTTGAGATTTATGATTTTAGATTTAAGATGTTGGTGATATTCAGCACGATCTAAAATCTCCAATCGTCAATCTTAAATCAAAAAAAAATCAATTTTATGGACAAACACTATTTAGCCGATAGCTTTAGACATCCAGACCCAGCGCAAATCTCATGTCGCGATTTTTAGATTTCTCCCTCCAAAACATACTGCGCAACGTTTTCCAGTACCAATGACATGATTTTGCAATCTTTTGGATAGCAAGAAATTTCCTGGTGCATGTGTGATATAGCAAGCCTGTCTGACTTGCCCAGATAAGCTTATCTTCTTCATTTTAACCTTAGTAGAAAATCCAAACCAGATAAACTACCAAACTTATTTCTATCATGATGAAAAAATAAGGTTGATTTTTTCCGTGGAATCATTTTTCTACTAAGGTAGAAGAAATGAAAATAAGCTTGTCTATGCTCCACATTCGTCACATCAAAAATCAAACATCTAACATCAGACATCAACATCAACATCTAAAATCGGACATCTGAAATCTGAAATCTGACATCATAAGATTGCTTAACCAATCTTCTCATCCACAATTTTAAGGATTTCCACTTCCATCGCTTTGGCATCTCTCTCGATTTGTCCGCCCTTTTCAAGCAGATTATTTACAAAGGCTTTATCTTCCACACCCGAGGCATTGATCCGCACGTTCATAAAAGCACCACGCACGGCGGTGCGGGCACACAAGGCACCAACGCTGGCATCGGAAACTGAATTCGGATTTCCAACTTCGGCCATGGCCTTCATCACGGCCATCGAATCGAGTGATTTTTGCATCACTTTAAAAGGTACTTCCATCGCATATTTCGATGCATCTTCGATGGCTTGTTTGCGGGCAGCCTTTTCGGCATCGCTGCTCTTGGGCAGGCCAAAGGCATCCATGATTTTGTTGAAGGCGCGGGTATCTTCATCCACCAGGTGGAGGAGTTCGTTTTTTATCACTTGGCCTTTCTCGGCCCAATCAGAGAACTCTTCCCAACGATCGTCCCAGCCACGCTTGTGCGAGCTAAGGTTTGCCACCATGGTTCCAAGCGATATGCCCAAAACACCGGCGTAGGCTGCGATAGATCCACCACCGGGGGCAGGGGATTCTGAAGCCGTTTCATCGGCAAAGTCGGCCAGGTTCATATCCACCAGTTTTTTGCCCTGGTCATCAGCAATCAAATACTCGATAATGCGGGCTTCGGGCTTAAAGGGTTTCAGATCATCCAGCCCCAGCGACTTAACGGCAATTTTTATCAGTTCTTTTTCGGAAATCCCAACCGAACGGTTTTGCTTACGCAGAAAATACTTGCCCGCGTCCAACATGGCATTCAAAGGAATCAGACCCACCAATTCGGAGCCGGTAACACGAATTCCACGTTCAGCAGCTTTTTTTAGAGCCTCCTCGAAAGCAACATGAACGGGAGTAATGCTAATGTTGGTTAAGTTCAAGGAAATCTGAGCTATGCCATATTCCTCGATAAACCAGCCAATGCCCTTCACCGATTTAAGCGTGCCGGGAATATACACCTGGTTTCCTTTTTCGTCTTTTACAATTTTTCCGTTAACGGAATCACCTTCGCGTTTTACGCGTCCCCGCTCCCGAATATCGAAGGCAATGGCGTTGGCACGCCGGGTAGAAGTAGTATTTAAATTAACATTGTAAGCCACCAGGAAATCACGGGCACCCACGGCGGTAGCACCACTTTTGGCATTGAATTTTGCGGGGCCAAAATCGGGTTTCCATTCGGGGCGGCTCAGCCTATCGGCCAGACCTTCGTACTCGCCCGAACGGCAGGTGGCGAGATTTCGCCGCTTCTCGATAAGGGCAGCATTTTCGTAGCAATACACCGGTATCTCCAGCTCTTCGCCAATACGCTTTGCCAGTTTGCGTGCGTATTCCACCGTTTCTTCCATGGTAATATTGGCCACCGGAACCAGCGGACACACATCGGTGGCACCCATGCGCGGATGCTCGCCCTTGTGCTTGCTCATATCGATAATCTGCGATGCTTTTTTAACAGCTCTAAAAGCGGCTTCGATTACTTCGTCAGGACTACCCACCAATGTTACCACCGTGCGGTTGGTGGCCTTGCCGGGATCAACATCCAGCAGTTTCACGCCATCAACGGCTTCAATCTCATCGGTGATTTGTTTTATAATAGTCATATCGTTCCCCTCACTAAAATTAGGGACACATTCGATCAGTTTTTTCATATCTCAAATACAATTAATAATTATGTGGTATTTATCAAAATCTTATGGCAGCAAAAATAGACAAGCCGGATGAGATGCAAAAGTTTGCAAGTCAAGATTATCTTACTCTGTCTGTCGCAAGGCTTCTTGCTCTTCCTGTGGCGTAATCCATCCGCCACCGAGCGCGTTATACAATTTTAGATAGGCGGTAAGCCAGACCTGCCTGAGTTGCGATAATTCGAGCTCGACCGAAAAACGTGTGCGTTCACTTTCGAGCACTTCGAGATAGGAGCTAACGCCGCCATTGTAGCGGTCGAGCGACAAGTTGGCCGCGTTGTTGGCTGCTGCAAATTCATCCTTTTTAATATCAAGCTGGCGGTGGTAAGTATCAATTTCTATCAGCGCATCTTCCACCTCACGAAAGGCTTGAATAACGGTAGCCTCATATTGAAACAAAGCTTCTTCGGTGCGTTTGCGCTCCACCTCTACCCTGCGCTTATTTTTACCAAAATTAAACACCGGCCCAAGCAGACTTCCGCCAACCGACCAGGCTGCGCCACCCGAGGTGAGCGTAGAGAGGTCGTTGCTGGCCACACCCAACAAACCGGTAATATTGATAGACGGGAAACGCATGGCCTGGGCAACACCAATTTGGGCATTTTGCGCAATCAGGTTTTGCTCGGCGATAAGAATGTCCGGACGGCGTTGCAGCAATTCCGAGGGCAGGCCGGTGGGAATTTCGGGAGGGCTTTGCTGACCAACCAGCGGTGTTCCCGTTTTAATAATCCCGGGATTTTGCCCCAGCAAAACCTGCAAGGCATTCGCGGTTTGAGCCACGGCACGCTCGTATTGCGGAATGGCTCCGGCGGCCACAGCACGTTGTATCTGTGCCTGGTTGAGATCGATTTCGGCTACCACGCCTTTGTCGAAACGTTGACCAATAATATCCAGGGATTCATCGCGGGTAGTCAGCGTCCGTTGCGCAATTTCGAGCCGCTGCTGATAATCCAAGAGTTGAAAATAGCTGTTGGCTACTTCGGAGATGATGGCCACCTGCACCGCACGATGCGCGTATTCGGAGGCCAGCAAGTTGGCACGTGCAGCATTGCTTGCCGAACGATACTTTCCCCAAAAGTCGATTTCCCATTGCAGGTTGGCGGCACCATAAAACACATTGGCAACATTGTCAAACTTTTGCCCGCCGCTAAAGTTGCCTCGCGAAGCACCGGCCTCGTAGCCAATGCGCGGATATTGATTAGCCTTGGTAAAACCCAGGTTTGCCCGGGCTTGTTCGATACGGCTTACAGCAATGCGGATATCTTTGTTGGCATCCAGGGCTGTCATAATTAAGGTATCCAGCACATCATCGTTAAAAAGCTCCCACCAGCGCAGGTTGTAAAGCGAATCGATGGCTGATTGAGCCATCATATAGGCTTCGGGGCTTTGGATATTCGGTTTCTGGTATTTGGGTCCTACCATGCATCCCGAAAGAAACACCAGCAGTAGCGATAAAAATATAAGTTTGGATTTATCTAATTTCATCATTCAATTTCTTTATTGATTATCAACAACAGCTTCCGTTTTTAGAAGATCCCGTTTCTTTTCGTAACCGGCAAGCTTGCCTATTAATATATAAAGCATGGGATACATAAAAACGCCGAGGAAGGTAGCAATAGCCATCCCACCAAACAGAGCCATACCCATTACCTTGCGTGCCTCGGCACCCGAGCCGCTGGCAATAACCAACGGGAATACGCCCAAGATAAAGGCAAAAGCAGTCATAAGGATTGGACGGAAACGAGCGCGCGCTGCTTTGACGGCAGCATCGAAAAGACTCAGGCCATTTTTAAACTCATCGTGGGCAAACTCAACAATCAAAATTGCATTTTTGGCGGCCATGCCAATAAGCATCACAAAGGATACCTGGGCAAAAATGTTGTTTTCGAAGCTGGGACTATAGAGCCGTGCTATCCACAAAAAGAAGAGCGCACCAAATATGGCAAAGGGCGTTCCCAGCAAAATGCTGAAGGGCAGCGACCAACTTTCGTATTGGGCAGCAAGAATCAGGAACACAAACACCAGCGAGAAGGTAAGAATAATTCCCAGCGAGCCTGAGGCTTCTTCTTCCTGATACGACATGGCGTTCCAGGCGTAGCTCATATCGGCGGGTAGCACCTCGGTGGCAGCTTCCTTTAGGGCAGCCCGGGCCTGGGTGGAAGTATAACCCGCAGCGGGACTGCCTGTAACTTCTACCGATCGGAACAGATTGAAACGGTTGGTGTAATCGGGGCCACTGATGGATTCTATCGTGGTAAGTGTAGAAAGCGGCACCATATCACCCTTATTATTTTTAAGATAAAAACTATTGATGCCTTCTTCGTTTAAACGATATTGAGGCTCGGCCTGGAGATAGGTTTTGTATAGCCGCCCGAAGCGCGTGAAGTCGTTAACGTAAGCACCGCCCATAAATGAACCTACGGTAGTATAAAGATCGTTGAGGGAAACCCCCAACTTGAGGGCTTTCTCCTTATCGATATCCATAAAACGCTGCGGGACGTTGGCCTGGAAAACAGTATATGCACTTCCGATGGCGGCTTTGCTGTTGGCTGCGCGAATAAACTTTGTGGTGTTTTCGGCAAGGTATTCCGGTGTGTTGCCGCCCTTATCCTGAATCATAATACTAAAACCTGAACCATTGCCCAGGCCGGGAATAGCCGGCGGGCCAAAAGCAAATGCCTGGGCACTTCTAATTTCGGTGGCCAGGGTTTTATTCAGTCTTTCCACAATTTCTTTTGCCGTAGCTTCCCGCTCCGACCAGGGATCGAGGGTTACAAACATAAATCCGGTGTTGGACGACATGGCTCCCGATAGCATACTAAAACCTGTTGCCGTGGATATGTATTTTACCTCAGGATATTCCAGAATAATTTCTTCGATTTGCTTGGCTACCACATCCGAACGCTGCAAGGAAGCAGCATTGGGCAATTGTATATTTACAAAAAAGTAACCCATATCTTCTTCGGGGATAAAACCTCCGGGAACCAACTTGCCAAATACTCCGGCAGCTATGGTGATAATGAGGATAAAAATTACGCTCCGCTTTATTTTGCGCGAAACCACAGCGGTAAACTTCATATATCCCTCGGTGGATTTATCCATGCCCTTGTTGAATTTCCCAAAAAACCAGCCCAAAGGTCCTTTGTAGGGTTTGGGTTCTTTGAGCAACAACGAGCACAAAGCCGGACTAAGCGTAAGCGCATTGAGCGAGGAAACCAATACCGAAACCACGATGGTGATAGCAAACTGCTGATACAACAGACCGGTGATACCAGCCATCCCGGCCACCGGAATAAACACGGCAACCAGCACCAGGGTTGTAGCAATTACCGGAGCCGTTACCTTGCGCATAGCTTCCAGGGTGGCCTCACGACTGTTCATTCCTTTAGCAATATTTACCTGCACGGCTTCAACCACCACAATAGCATCATCCACAACGATACCGATGGCAAGCACCAGGCCGAGTAGTGAAAGCACATTAATGGTAAAGCCCAGGATTGGGAAAAACATGAATGCCCCAATTAACGATACCGGAATGGCCAGCGTTGGGATAAGGGTTGCCCGCCAGTCCTGGATAAAAATGAATACCACCAAAATTACAAGCACCAGCGCTATGATTAATGTTACCACAATATCGCGGATACCGGCGGTGATGGGTTCGGTAGCATCGAGTGAAACATCGTATTGAACAGTATCGGGGAAATCTTTTTTAAGCACTTCCATTTGGCTGATTACCTGCTCGGCCAATTCGACGGCATTGGAACCGGGAGCCTGAGAGATAGCGATAAGTGAGGCTGTTTCGCCATTAAGTCGTGAGACAGCATTATAGCTTTCAACGCCCAGGTCGATGGTGGCGATATCTCTGAGTTTTACCTGCGAGCCATTGGCGTGTGTTCGTATCACAATATCGCCAAAGGCTTCGGGCGAATTGAAACGCTCGGGAAGGCGAACGGTATAAGTGAACTCGGTACCCGGAGGGGCGGGTTCGGCTCCAAATTTACCGCCGGGAACAATCACGTTTTGTGCATTAATAGCAGCCAATATCTCTGGCACAGTAAGTCCCATCTGCGTTAATCGATCGGGTTTTATCCATATCCGCATCGAGTAATCGGACGAACCAAGTACATTAACTCTGCCCACACCCTTGATGCGCGCGAGTTGATCTTTGATATTAATCAGGGCATAATTTCCCAAAAAGTTTTGATCGTAACGGCCATCGGAAGTCAGGGTGATGATCATCAATATATTAGGTAATGACTTTTCGGTAGTAACGCCGAGCTTGTTAACAGCGGCGGGCAACTTGGCCGTAGCGGCAGAAACCCGGTTTTGCGCCAGCACCGTATTCATGTCAGGGTCGGTACCTACATCGAAGGAAACACTGATGACCATGGAACCATCGTTGGCGTTGGTCGATGTCATGTAGATCATATTATCCACCCCATTGATCTGCTGCTCGAGCGGGGTAGCCACCGATTCTTCCACGCTAATAGCATTGGCACCGGTATAAAAAGCCCGCACCTGCACAATGGGCGGCGTAAGGCTGGGATATTGTTCGATGGGCAGGCCAATCATCGATACGGTTCCTGCTATCACGATAAGGATAGCAATAACCATGGCAACGATGGGTCGTTTTACAAAAAAATTTCCTTTATCCATAGTCTGCCTTATTTATTATCGTTTTTCTTCGACTCGTACTTGGTCATCTCAGGTTTTATAAGCATTCCTGTTCTAATTTGCTGCAAGCCTTCCAATAGTATCTTTTCGTCCCCTTTCAGCCCTTTATCAATCACATAATAATCCTGATACTTAATTGCGATGTCGATGGGTCTTACCACTACTTTGCTACTATCGCCTACCACAAAAACGCTGAAATTGCCCTGTATCTCGCTCACGGCCTGCTGGGGAACCAGCATGGCATTTTCGATCACATCCAATTCTACGATAACCCGCGCAAATTGCCCGGGGCGCAATATACGATCAGGATTTGGAAAGGCTGCCTGAACAAGCAATGATCCTGTGGAGGGATTTACGCCCCGATCCACAAAGTTTATATAGCCGGTATGCGGGTATTCCAATCCATCGGCCAGCACCATGGCTACTTTAGCCTCATTACCGCTTGTGCGTTTTTTTACTACACCCTTTTGCTGTACCAATTCTTTGGCCAGCGTGAGGTATTCGCTTTCGTTAAGAAAAAATTCGACCAGCACCGTTTCCACATTCGAGACTTCGTTTAGTACAACAGGGTTTGGACTGCGTCCGACAAAGTCGCCAATTTTGGCCTGGGTTTTACCAATAATCCCATTGATGGGCGATTTAATTAGCGAATAACTCAATTCGATTTGTGATGATTCGAGATTGGCCTGTGCAGCTTCCACGCCGGCCTGACTGGCATCATATTGTGCAACGGCAGCATCCAGATCGCGCTGACTTACGGCATTGTTTTCGGCCAGGGGGCGGATACGGTTCAGATCGCTCTTTGCCTTGGCCATCATGGTCTTAGCTTCGGCCAGTCCACTCATCTGCGCAGCCACCCTTGCCTGAAACTGCTGTGGGTCGATGGTGTAGAGCAACTGCCCCTTGCTAACGCGGCTACCTTCGGTAAAATGAATGCCCTCGAGAAAGCCTTCAACACGGGCACGGATGGCAATATCCTGAAAGCCATAAATCTGCCCTACAAATTCTTCCATCACAGGCACGTCCATCCGTTCCACTTCCACTACCGAAATTTTTGGCGGAGGGGCTGCAGCTTGCTGCTTTTTGTTACAGGCTTGTAATGCAATAACAATAAGAAGTGCCAGAACAATGGCCGACCTTCCAATGTAACGTACTCGTTGTTTCATAGGTGCAAAGTTTAATTTGTAATATTTATCAAAATAAAAACCGCGCAAAGGTAAGTAAATATGGTTTTGCGCTGTATTTAGATTAGCAGATTCCCACGTCCTCCCGGCAAGTCCCTTTTTGATTTGCCGAAAAAATCATAAGCGCATGACAACATATTAATTCATTAATGGCACATAATTTTTGAGGAAACGCTTAAATCATTTGTTTCTAATTATTCCAGATTTCCGAAAACATCAAAACAAAAACTCCAAAGAATCCGGGCTAAAGCCCAAATATCATCCGCTCATTTGACCCGCAGGCTAAAGCCCTGCGGCAATTCAATCAGTTTCATCTGTATAAACTACATTCCTTATACCCGTAGCAATTCATACAAACCCACTTTCCCAGGAGGAAGCTTACAAAAGATTTTTACTTAGCACTATAAAGATACAAACCGATGGTTTAAAGTATATAAGCCCATCCCCAGCGAATTCTCGGTGCGTTGGCCTGCAAGATTGCATGTCCTCGAATTTTTTTTTCGGGAGCGGGCAACGAATTTTTTTCGAGGCCATGTAGCATTCACTGGAGAGGATCGGCCTTATAAAAATTTCGCTGGTTTTTGAGCTGAGGATTCTTGCAAGGGCATGTGGAGCGATACAGAAGCCAGCGTGGGATTTTGTGGTGGCGAGGCTTGTATCGCGCAGGAGAATCCGAGCCGTAGAAAACAAGAAATTTTTATGAAGCCTTGATTTTTTGGTTCTTTTTCATCAAGAAAAAAGAACAAAATAACCCTACTCCATCCAAATTCTTTTTTCGTGGTCGATAAATAAACGCTTCCCATCTTCGCTGGTGATCGAAATTAAAAACTGCCAGCTGGTAGCTTGGATAAGAACGGTATTTTCGGAACTACGTCCCTGCTTATTCAATTCGTAAAGGCTGGAGGCATACCTTTGCCTGTGTTTATAAAAATCTTTTTGCTGTTGATACAAATTCAGCAATTGTTGTTTTATTTTAAAATAAGGATCCACATCGGCAATAGTTAAAATGGTGTCGGCAGGCAGGTTCGCAAAAACAACATATCCCCATTTTTCGGGCAGGTGCATATTGATGGCCCCCTGGGGCGACCACACCCAATTACTCTCGGGCAAAGGCTTTCCGCTATCCGGGTTCATTAGTTTTTTGTATTTGCCTTTCACAATTTTGGTTTCCCATTGCACGCGCGAAAAATTCATCCGCCAAATATCCTCGGTTTGTGGTGGCTGTCGGCGGGGCGCAAACTCTTGCAACGATTTCCAGGGAATAGCTATTTCTACGCACCAGGCCGTGTCGATATCATCGGGCTGGTTGATGGTTCCGTCAGCAAATATTCCTGTTTGAAGGTCGGCAATATCCCAGCCAATCAAGGCGCGGCCACCGGCGTTGTAGGGTCGGTTCATAAACAAATCGAAAGCTGTACCGAGGGCATTGATTTCAAGCTCGAAATAATTGTGATAGTCGCCGTCCGGATCGATAAAAACCTCGAAATCGTTGTCGTGATAAATAATCTGGTCGCGTTCACTTAGCTTAGCCCAGATATGCGGCTCTTCCAATTCAGCAAAAATATAAAGCCCGTTTTCGTCCCACAGCATTTTTATGCGTGTACGAAACTCGGGTGCTGGCTTCAGGCGGCTTTCGATGTCCACAAAATCTTTGGTCCATCGTGCCTTTTTCCAGGCTGCTTCCCCGGCACGACCATCAATCGTTAACGGCTGTTCCGTTTTTACACACCGATAAATCCGGGGCAGCTCCTGAGCCTGACCAAAGGCAAAGCCGTTAGATATGAGAATCGACAAGCCAAACAAACAAATAATTTCTCGCATGGATATTAAAAATTTTAGGGAGCAAAATTAGAATTATTCCCGCTGCATTTCTTTTATTTGACGATGGGTTTTTGATTTCAGATCGGAGATTGGAGATTTTAGATTTTAGATGTTCGGATAAAAACCTTAGTAGAAAATTCGCCAACAACACACCCTTAACCTTATCCAATCTGGAAATTAATAAGGTTGATTTTTCATGAGGGATCATTTTTCTACTAAGGTTAAAGGAAAGAAAATAAGATTGCCATGCCACCCGTGAGGCGGACATCTTAAATCTTAAATCTCACATCGGATATCTAACATCGGACATCGGACATCTGACATCTGACATCAAACAAATGTTTCTTCTTAAATTTTCGACAGAAAAATCCTTTGCGCCCTCCGCGTACTTTGCGGTCAAAAAAAAACCGTGTAGCCTGCAAAGCCTCACACGAAAATTGATGAAATAAAAATCCCACCATCAACAAAATACCTATATTGTAAACTAATTTTTGATTAAATAATAATCATTTTATAATTTTAGTATTGATTCTCAACGCACACTCATATTATAGTTTACGCTACGGCACGCTTTCGATAGACGCACTAGTGACCGAAGCCAAAAAAAACGGCATCGAAGCGATGGCACTTACCGACATCAACAACAGCACCGGCACCATCGACTTTGTGAAAGCTTGCAAAAAAGCGGACATCAAAGCCATCGGGGGGATGGAATTCCGCCGTGAGGGGAAATTGCTCTACATCGGCATTGCCAAAAACAACAAGGGTTTCAGAGCCATCAACGAGTTTTATTCGCAGCACAGCCTCAACAAAATCGAACTCCCCGACGATCCCGGCCACCTGGACGATGTATTTGTTATTTGGCCTTTTGCGGGCAGTCCCAAACGAAAGCTCCGCGAAAACGAGTTTATCGGCATCAAGCCTTCAGAAGCAAGCCGGATTGTTTCGTCGCCCTTTGCATCCGATCGCTCCCGCCTAATCATCGCCCATCCGGTAACTTTTGCCGATGAAGATGGCTACCTGCTGCATCGCAACCTGCGAGCCATTGCCAAAAACACGCTCTTTACGATGCTCACGCCTGGCGATCTGGCCGCTAAAGACGAGATGCCCAAAAGCCCGGATCAGCTACGCAAGGATTTTGAATACTATCCCGAAATCGTGCGCAACACCGAAAAGATGATCGCCGATTGTGAGATTGATTTTGATTTTACTACCATAAAAAATAAGCGCGAATTTACGGGCAGCCGCTACGATGACAAGATTTTGCTGGAGAAACTCGCCCTGGATGGCATGGCTTACCGCTATGGTGCGGATAACAAAACAGCCCGGCAGCGCATCCGGCACGAGCTGGAAATTATCGATACGCTGGGCTTTTCGTCCTACTTTTTGATGGCCTGGGATATTGTGCGCTACTCGATGAATCGGGGCTTTTACCATGTAGGCCGGGGCAGCGGAGCCAACAGCGTAGTGGCTTATTGCCTCAAAATTACCGATGTGGATCCCATCGAGCTGGACTTGTACTTCGAGCGTTTTCTCAACCCCAAGCGTACCAGCCCGCCCGACTTCGACATCGACTACTCGTGGAAGGAACGCGATGAGGTGATCGATTATATTTTTAAACGCTACGGCAGCAGGCACACCGCGCTAATGGGAACCATCAACACCTTTAAAGACCGCTCGCCCCTGCGCGAGCTGGGCAAAGTTTATGGGTTGCCCAAAAGTGAAATTGATGATCTGGTGAAATATCCCGAACGCCGCCAGAACCGCGACAGCATCAGCACGCAAATTCTGCGACTGGCCACGCGCATGATCGACTTCCCCAACCTGCGCAGCATCCACGCCGGCGGTATGCTTATCTCCGAAGAACCCATCACCTGCTACACCGCCCTGGACATGCCGCCCAAGGGGTTTCCCACCACACAGTGGGACATGTACGTGGCCGAAGACCTGGGTTTTGAAAAAATGGACATCCTGAGCCAGCGCGGCATAGGCCATATTAAAGAATGCGCCGACATCATCCTGAGCAACCGTGGCGAGGAGGTGGATGTGCATAATGTGCGAAAGTTTAAAAAAGATGCCCGGGTAAAAAGCCAGCTCAAAAATGCGGAGACCATCGGCTGCTTTTACATCGAAAGCCCGGCCATGCGCGGGCTGCTCACCAAGCTCCACTGCGACAACTACCTTACGCTGGTGGCGGCGAGTTCCATCATCCGTCCGGGGGTGGCTCGCTCGGGGATGATGCGCGAATATATCCACCGCTTTCACAATCCCCACGATTTTGAATATTTCCATCCGGTGATGGAGCAGCAACTGCGCGAAACCTACGGGGTGATGGTCTATCAGGAAGATGTGCTGAAAGTGTGCCACCACTACGCCGGCCTCGACCTGGCCGAATCGGATGTGCTGCGCCGTGCCATGAGCGGCAAGGTGTGCGGCAAGGAAGAGTTTCAGCGCATCGTGGAACGCTTCCACGAAAAGGCCAAACAACTGGGTCGTCCCGAAGCGACCACCAAAGAGGTGTGGCGGCAGGTAGAATCGTTTGCCGGCTATGCCTTTTCAAAAGCCCATTCGGCATCGTACGCGGTAGAGAGTTTCCAGAGCCTCTACCTCAAGGCGCATTACCCGCTGGAGTTTATGACGGCAGTAATCAACAACTTTGGCGGCTACTACAAAACGTGGGTCTATTTTAACGAAGCCCGCCGCTGCGGCGCAAAAATCGAATTGCCCTGCATCAACCGCAGCCATTACAAAACTGCGATTTATGGCAAGGAAATTTTCGTGGGACTTATCCACATCCAAAACCTGGAATACAAACTCGCGCTTCGCATGGTTGAGGAGCGCCGCATCCATGGCGTGTATGCCGACCTCGAAGATTTTATGGAGCGGGTACACCCCGGCATGGAGCAACTGATCCTGCTCATCCGCTGCGGAGCCTTGCGCTTTACCGGCACCAGCAAAAGCCGCCTGCTCTGGAATGCGCATTTGTTTTTTGGAAAGAGCAAAAAGGAGGTGATGCAAAGTTCGCTCTTTCGCGTCAGCAGCAAGCAGTTTGAGCTGCCGCAACTGGCTCACAGCACCCTCGAAGATGCTTATGATGAGATCGAGCTGATCGGCTTTCCAGTTTCCATCACCTATTTTGATTTACTCAAAACCAGCTTCCGGGGCGAAATAAAAGCAAGGGAGATGAAAGACAACATAGGTAAAACCGTGCGTATGCTTGGCGAGCTGGTAACGCGCAAATATGTAAAAACCGTCAGGGGCGAAATCATGCACTTCGGCACTTTTATCGATGATGAGGGCGAATTTTTCGACACCACACACTTCCCCAATTCCCTGAAATATTATAATTTCAGAGGCCACGGCATCTATTTAATCCTGGGAAAAATCGAAGAAGAATTCGGCTTCCCCAGCCTAATAGTACAAAAGATGGCCAAGCTGCCCGTGCAGGAAGATCCGAGGAGTGGGTAGGGAGAAGGTTCATAGCCTCAACCGAAGTGCAGTTCGACAGGCTCACTGACAAAAGCAGTTCGATTACAAATCATCCGATGCCATCGGATGATTATACTTACTTCTGTCCAGGGCTAAAAAGGCAGATGTTGCTGGATACTGGTAAGCGTATTAAACATATTTTTCCTATGCTTCCGTCTGGCTATGAGTAACAGCATGCCTCAGTAGCTGATGCGTTTAAGTTTTGTTAGCGGTTGTTATTTTCTATTTCTCAATATTTTTACAATACGACCATAAACGATTTCCGATAAATTCCAGTTGTATCCATCAAAATTGGTCGTATTTGTAAATTGAATAACAACAGCATCCATGTCTTTGTGGTATTTTGCAACGCTCTGGTAGCCGGGAACCAGACCTGTATGTTCGTAAACGTAGATGGAGGAATAGATTTCCTGTTCCCCTTCGTCAAACACTGAGCCATCGTTTAATGCCCGCAAGAATATGCCCACATCTTCTGCTGTGGCTAACATTCCATTATCTTCAGTCTTTAAATCGTCCTCAAAACCCACATAATAGCCACTCATAACATCGTCGATATCCACCTCATCAATCGAGGCGAAAGTATTGTTCAGCTCAAGTGGTATCAGCATTTCCTCCTTGATGTATTGATGATGGCTATAGCCCACCAATTCATCAATGATTTCGGAAAGCAACAAATAATTCGTGTTTGAATATCCATAATCTTCACCGGGTTCAAAGTTCGCCGGCAAATCAAGTGCGTATCCAAGTGCTTCTTCGCTGCTTTTAGGTGGATTTTCCCAAAAGCCAGGATTGTCGGTTAAGTTGGGAATGCCACTTCGGTGCTGAACCATCATTCTCAAAGTAATTTTTTCTGCATTCTCAATTCTTCCCACAAGTTCCGGAAAATATTCGGCAAGCGTTTTATCCAACGACAAACGCTGGTCATGGGCTAGCTTTGTAATAGCAACCGCGACATACAACTTGCTGATGCTGGCAATCTTGAATAAGGCTTGCGGATAGGCAGGTATTTTGTTTTTTCGGTCGTGCCAGCCAGCGGCATAAAATGCTGGTGGCTTGCCAGCTTCATCCAAATAAACAATCATACCGTCAAAGCCAAGCCCAATGGCTTCATCTACTTGTTCCTGCACTGTATCGGGTAACGGTGCTAACCATGCCCTTACCAAAATCCATGGTACGAAATACAAGGAACTTATGCTTGCGATAATAAATACGATTCTGAGTATTCGTTTGGTTTGTTTCTTTTTCATAATGTTAAATTTTTTCAAGACAAATCCTTTTCCAGATGAAAGCAATGCTACTTTTCAAGGCATTCACATGGGAGGATAGGCCGTATTGCCGGCAAGTAGTGCTCCTCTGATGGTTCCGTCAAGACATTCAAATCCCGGGAAAAGACATTCCTCCGCATCATATTTTTCGGAGCTGTACCTGTAAATAGCGAAGTCCCACTTATTCATATCCCCCAAATATTTTAGTCGGGCTATCGGCGAAACCCTGTCATATTTCATAGTCTTTAGGTAAAGGTATTTACCTCTAAATTCTGCAACAAATCTGTAAAAATCATTAATCAAATCCAATTCATCGTTATTGAATTCATCTACGATTTTCAAAACTTCTTCTTTTACTTCTTTTGGTATCATCTTAGTTTATATTTGATTATTTCGGTCATCAACAAGCTCTTCATCTATTTTCTCTTCAGCTTCGTTTATTTTTTCTTCCACCTTTTTTACCCGTCCCTTCTTGTCTTTCTTTTTTAGTTTATCAACAATTTTTCGTAGAAAGGGGACATAGTTTGCTAACAAAAATAAGCCTGCAAATACAAATATGTAACCCAGGGGGATAAAAGGAACCAGCATAAATACAGCACCAAGCAACAGGATTATGATGCCGACCACCAGTCTGATGTATTTTTTGTGTTCAGGCTTAATTGCGATCCATTGTTTCATCGGGCATCAACATTTGTCAAAAATTTCGATTTAGCGAACAAAAATAAAATATAAAATGACAGGCTTGCAACTTGTGTTTTATAAAAAGGTCTGCTGAAAAACTCAAAATGATAATATTTCGGTGCGCTGCACCTTTGGGCGTCTGCGATGCCGTTTATTCTACAAATGCCGATTGAAAATCGAGCATGCTCGCCCTATGGGCGGCATATTACGCGGCTCTGCCGCTTTATAGCATCCTGCTTTTATTTGCATTATCAAATAATAGAATCATAAAAGGTGCAGCGCACCGACATATTTGTAGTAAACGATTAGCACGTGGGTGCAAGGTGCAGAGCACCGTGATATTAAATGCAAGGTTTATTGAGCGCTAAAGCGAATATCCTTGCAATTAGCTCCATTAAAAATTACCATGATGAACTAATTGTCAAAGTGTTAGGCTTTTTTTAGCAAGCCATAAATAATTTAGGCTGCGAACTGTTCAGCATTTATTTTGCTTGTTGGCCATCGTAATTTTATCGAGCTTTTTTGAAATATCAATCGCCTCATTTATCAAATCAATAGGGTAATCGTTAATTTGAAGTATCCGAATGGCATTTCTGTTTTTCAGTTTACCTTCTTTAAGTTTGAAATCAAAATCAACGTTTTTTTCATTCACTATTTCGCTAAAATGATACAATTCAAATTCTTTATCTAACATATCTGTTAACTCAATATCGTGGCTTGAAACAAATACAATATTGTTGTTTTTTGAAAGTGATGAAAGTACGGCTTTCCCTGCGGAAATTCGCTCGATCGTGTTTGTCCCTTTAAAAATCTCATCCAACAGAAAGAGATTAGGTTTTTCATTGGTGCTTCTGTCTATCATTTCTTTTATCGTCAGAACTTCCTCAAAATAGTAGCTCTTATCATTCAACAAAGGTTTTTTCTTTGTGAAAATTAGAAGCCAAACTATTCAGGCGAAGAAGTTGAGGAATTGAGCCAAGATATTGGTATAGATTTTTCTTATTCCAGTAATGAATAGCAAGGTTTACGATAAACACGCCAATCAGAACAAATGCCAGTTGCGAATGAAACGGTATCAATAGTAAAGAAAGCAAACTTGTAAATGATAAGAGCCGAATTACAAAAAACCATTTGGGGGCTTTCGTATGTTCCTCCTGAAAAAGTGAAGTGATATAATAGGCATCGTCTTTATTCAACTTTTCAAGCTGTCGTTGAGTTTCAATTCTAAAATCAGATTCTTCAGAGAATTTTCTGATAATCTTTTCTCTCAACTCCAATCTGCTGGAATTTGAATGAATATTTCGCAACTGATTATACAAAAATTGTTGTCCAACCTTTGAATTGCTTCTGTCGATAAGCATAAACAATTCTTCAAAATCCAGGTCATTACATGTTTTATTAGACAAAACCTGATAAGAATCCGAATTATCTTTATTCCTGAAATACTTCGCTATCAGCCCGAAATCAAAATCATCTTCCTTTTGTTTTCCATAAGATTCCCGTAATCTTTCTATTGCTTTCTTCTTACGCATTACTTTTTATTTTGCAAGGGCTTGGGGTGGTTGGCGGCAGGGTTTGTGTATGAAGCGTTGGGGGGTTTCGGAGCCTCTTCACTATCAAAACACAATAAACTTTGATGCGAGTATTGAAGTTCGAACAATCACTTATCCCCCAATGTTTTATATCGCGTTTTGTGCCTTCGTTGTTTATTACTTCAATTTATCTTTATTCTCAACATAAATACTATCATTTAATTTTTTAAGTGCTTTCATAAAGTCTTTGTCATTCAAAACCGATAATTGGTATTTAGCAATCTCTTTCAATTTGTAAAATCTGATTTCCTTACTGATTTTTTCCTTAATCAACTGAGCATTAATTGTCTCAAGATTAGATAAAATTGCAAGTTCGTTAATGCTTGCAATATCTCTGATATTCATTGATTTCTTGGCCAAGTCAGGATTTGCAATTCTCCAGTCTTTTGCTGTACAGTTGAAAAGAGCAACATTTAATAAATCTGCTTCTTCTGCATAAAGTATCCACTCTTTGTCTTTTTCGTAGTTTTTGTCTGGAAGGATGAAATTTTTTACTGCGTCAGTATGAATATAATAATTTGTTTTACTCAATATTCTTTTAACATTCCATTCGAGATTATATTGGTTGGTTTCAACTTCTTTAAGCCTTTGATATTCCGTTATCAAGTAAAGTTTGAATGTCGGGCTTATCCAAGATGCGAATTCAAAAGCAATGTCTTTATGAGCATAAGTTCCGCCATATCTACCGGATTTTGAAATTATTCCAATTGAATTTGTTGATTCAATCCATTTTTTTGGTGTAAGTGTAAAACTGTTTGAACCAGATTCATTTCTAAAGGCATCGAATTCGATGCGTTTAAAATTTGGATTGTGTAATTGTTCCCAAAGTCCAATAAATTCAATAGTACTTCGAGTTCTCATCCAATTCTGAACAATATAATTTGTTCTTTCCGAATCTCGAAATTTAGCCATATCAGTCAGTGATATGAATTCTTCTTCATTCTGTTTGTAAAGAACAATCTCAATCTCGTTTACATTTAATCTCGTTTTACTCATAATCTCATTTTATCAAACGATAAAATTAATACTATTTTACTCAAGTTTTCTATTTCTTTTTTATCTGTGATTTTGGTTCTTGCAATGAATGCTAACGTTCAGCAAATATGGCTCTCATCCGCCCACTTGCAGGCAGGTTTTTAGCGATACCTATGTTTCCTTTTTCCAGATGAACACTAATCGACTGTGTGCGGTAATGTGCTAGATTTTTATCATTTTAATAAAGCTGCTCAATATTTTTTTTAGTTATTTTTAATTTTCTATTATCGAGGAGTAGTGTTTTTTTCTGCTCAATAATATCATTCCATGAAGTATTGTATTTTGTTATACTTTCCATAAATTTCAATAGTCTAATAGATTGTATTCTTGGATATACTACCCAAGAGATAGTACAGAATATCAAGACTAAAACTATCCAAATTATATTGATAATGGTGAAATTTGGTATAATTAGGCCAGAGGCTAAATCAATGTTAAAAAGCAACAAAAAAAATGATAAAACAATCGCAACAATTGTAGAATAAATATTAGCATGAACAGCAAAAAGGTCTCTACTTTTATTTTTTGGAATATTTAAAAGGAATTCCCAAAACCTTTCTTCTTGAGAATTTTCTTTTGCAAATTTTAAAAAGATACCAATGCGTCTTATCCCAAAATTTTCACCAATTATGTAAAGGTCGAACATAAATGTGACAAAAGGAACAAAATAAATTAGGAATTTTAAATCAACTAATTTGTTTCCGAGAGGAACACTACCAATACCAATCAAGCATAAGTGTCCGGAAGTTTAAAGTACAAAAAAAGCCCGAAGATTCCTAATTTTGCAGCGCAAACTTCAAAAAAAAAAATCATGGGCTTTATATTACCGCACAAAAATACAAAAAAATCAGATTCTAC
>Ga0307929_1000166_pt1 | contig 68375 bp, 62 predicted proteins | sample AceLakmetage1330_FD_203160 | JGI IMG/M metagenome (GOLD analysis project Ga0307929, IMG submission 203160) | Saline water microbial communities from Ace Lake, Antarctica - #1330 | ecosystem: Environmental > Aquatic > Non-marine Saline and Alkaline > Saline | place: Antarctica: Ace Lake... | reverse complement strand
AGGGACAAATAACAAGATCAAAACTATGAAACGCCAAGCATATGGATTCAGAGATTATGAATTTTTCAAGCTGAAAATAATGGCCCTTCATGAAACGAAGTACGCTTTAGTCGGATGAACCGTTTTTTCTACCTTCAACTGCTCTCCAATGCCTGACCCAGATCAGCCAGGATATCATCGATGTGTTCTATACCGATGGATAATCTGATCATGGTCGCTGAAATACCAGATTCTGCGAGCTGTTCTGCGGAAAGTTGTGAGTGGGTGGTGGAAGCTGGGTGAATGGCGAGTGATTTTGCATCGCCAACATTTGCAAGGTGGGAGATAAGTTTTAAGGATTCGATAAAATTTTTACCGTTGCTGAGTTCTCCATTTATTCCAAAGGTTACCATACCGCCAAAGCCATTTTTGAGGTAGTGACTTGCTGTGCTGTGGTTTTCATTTTCAGCAAGTCCTGGATAATTGACCCATTCGACTTTGCTGTGACTTTGAAGGAATTTGGCAACGGCTGTTCCATTACTGGAATGGCGTTCCATACGAAGACTTAATGTTTCCATTCCCTGAAGAAACGCCCAGCAGTTGTCAGGAGAAATACAGGCCCCCAGGTTGCGCAGTGGAACCAGACGCATCCGAAGGGCAAAGGCGATGGGGTTCATTTCTCCCAGATCGTGGGCGTACCTGAGTCCATGATAGGAGGTATCCGGTTCGTTATAGAGTGTAAATTTCGGATCAGTCCAGTCGAACTTTCCGGCATCGGTGACAATACCGCCCAGCACCGTACCATGGCCGCCAATCCATTTAGTGAGAGAATGGATAACAATATCTGCTCCATGATCGATTGGGCGCAGAAGACAGGGCGGGGTGAAGGTTGCATCAACGATAAGTGGCAGATTATGTTCCTGACCAATCTTTGCAACAGCTTCAATATCTGTCATTGTGAGCCCTGGGTTGCCAATGGTCTCACAGTAAAGGGCTCTGGTGTTTTCGTTGATTGCTTTCCTAAAATTATCAGGATCTTTAGGGTCAACAAGTGTGACTTTGATCCCAAGCTGAGGAAGAATAGAATCAAATTGAGAGTAGGTGCCACCATAGAGGTTGTTTGCAGCAACTACTTCATCACCTGCTTTACAAATATTGATAATACTATAAAAGATGGCAGCAGTACCCGATGCAAGAGCTAAGGATGCGGCTCCTCCCTCAAGTGTGGCCATGCGTTCTTCAAGAACGGCCTGAGTGGGGTTGCCGATTCGGGTATAGATATTACCGAGTTCTTTCAGGGCAAAAAGGTCTGCGGCGTGTTCGGTGTTTTTAAAATGGTAGGCACTGGTTCGGTAAATGGGAGTGCCGCAGGAAAGTGTATCGCTGTCAACCTTGCGTCCGCTGTGAAGTGCTGCTGTTTCAAATTTCATTTTTTCTCCTGTAGTGGATCTCTAAGAACAGTATCATTATTAAAAAAAACTGCACTTAAATTGTTAGAATGTACAACAAGACATAAAGCAACATACCACATTGTGGTTATCGGTGGCCAGAGGTTTTATTGAATAGAAAACGGTGAAAAAAATGGTTTTTATGAATAGTACGAATTATCTTTTAGTTAAAGGTTTTTCTAAATCACTATTTGGGCATTTTCTACTATATATTGTAGATTGTTCTTGCATGACACCATAAGTATGGTATGTATCCATTTCAAATAATGACCGAAACAAACAGCCTTTTGCGGCTGTTTCAGCCTGATTTTCATCACTACCATTTATTATCAGCCCTTTCAGCCATTGATAGCTAAATTTATTTTTTACATGAGGAAATTATGACCCCTGATTTAACCAAACAGGTACTGACCCAGACTGCAGAAACCGTTCTTAACAGACGCTACTATTTAAAGGATAGTACAGGAGAAATCGCAGAGACTTGGGAAACGCTTTGTAAAAGGGTAAGTAACGCTGTGGCCAAGGTGGATAAAGAGAGTGATCAGTTTGAGGCTCTGCGCGAAGCCTACTTTCGAATGATGTACCATTTGGATTTTCTTCCAAACTCTCCCTGTCTGATGAATGCAGGAACAGATATCGGACAGCTCTCTGCCTGTTTTGTTCTGCCCATTGAAGATTCCATGGATGGTATTTTTACAGCTATTCGCAATGGGGCACTTGTTCATAAAACAGGAGGCGGCACCGGATATTCTTTTTCCAGACTTCGTTCAAGAAATGCATCTGTTCGTTCAACTCAAGGGGTGGCTTCAGGTCCCCTCTCTTTTGCTGCTGTCTTTGATGCTGCAACGGAGACCATCAAACAGGGTGGTAAACGACGTGGTGCCAATATGGGGGTACTTCGTGTTGATCATCCCGATATTATGGATTTTATTAGTGCCAAGGAAAATCAGGATAAATTCAATAACTTTAATTTCAGTGTGGCCATAACCGATGATTTTATGACCGCGGTGGAGGAAGGGGAAGAATATACACTTATTGAACCTTCCACCGGACTGGATGCTGGGACTCTTGATGCAAAGGCTGTGTTTGAGAAGATAATAGATCTGGCATGGCATAATGGAGAGCCGGGTGTACTTTTTATTGATGCTGCCAACCGAGATAATATGACTCCGCAGCTTGGGGATTTTGAAGCGACTAATCCCTGTGGTGAACAGTGGTTGCTTCCCTATGAATCCTGCAACCTGGGATCGCTTAATCTCAGCAATTTTGTGAAAGACGGTAAGGTTGACTATACACGGATGGAAACCGTCGTTAAAGTTGCCACATCTTTTCTTGATAATGTGATCGATTGTAATCGCTTTCCTATCCCTGAAATTGAAGAAATGACCCTGACCACCCGAAAAATCGGGATGGGTATTATGGGACTGCATGATCTGTTGATCCAGCTCGGTCTACCCTATGGCAGCGAGGAAGGACGAAAGCAGGCTGCAGAGATTATGAGCTTTGTACGGGCAAAAGCAGAAGAACGCTCCGTTGAACTTGCAGGTGAAAAGGGTGCTTTTCCTGCCTACGACACTGACTATAATGAGTTTCCTGCCAGACGAAATGCGGCGCTCACATCTATTCAGCCAACGGGCACCGTATCCATGATTGCAGATTGTGCATCTGGCTGTGAACCATATTTTTCCATCGTTATGATTAAAAATGTTATGGATGGCGACCGGCTTGTTCTTGTGAATAAACATTTTGAACAGATTGCCAGAAGAGAAGGGTTTTACTCCGAAGAACTGATGGTCAAAGTTGCCGATTCGGGAACGGTTATCGGGCACGACGAGATCCCTGTGCAATGGCAGGAGGTTTTTCGTACGGCTCAGGATGTGTCGCCTGAAGACCATATTCAAATGCAGGGTATCCTGCAGAATAACGGGGTGGATTCTTCAATTTCTAAAACCATCAATCTGCCTAACAGTGCAACCCGTGAAGAAGTGGAATATTCCTATATCATGGGGTATAAACTTGGCTGTAAGGGACTCACGGTATATCGTGATGGCTCTAGAGATCAGCAGGTTTTAAATACCAAAGAGGGTGCAGCAGCTGAACAACAGACAGCTCTGGTGTCGACGGCTGGAGAAAAGAAGATACTGCCGGACACATTGAGTGCTAAACGGTATCGGGTAAAAGATCAGGATCAGAAATCTGTATATATTATTGTCTGTTTTGATGAAAATGAACAGGCCATGGAGGTCTTTGCAAAATTTCCCTTCGATAACCGCGTGGACCTAAAAGACAAATCAACCATGTGGACCACCACCTGCCGTCTGGTTTCTCTGGCCCTGCGCTTTAATATTCCAGCCAGTGAAATTATTAAGCAATTAGATCGATCCAGTGGACATATGCTTGACCTTCCAGCTCAGTTGAGTAAATTGTTCAAGTCGTTTATGGCAGGAACACAGCATGGTTTTGCATCCACCTGCCCTGAATGCAGCGGTACTCTGATTTTTGAGGAAGGTTGTGAGACGTGTCACGATTGTGGATACAGCAAATGTAGCTAGGAGGCTGCCCGAGAATGCCCTTTCGCTCAAACTCTTCAGAATTGTCAAAAAATAATGCTCGCAATATTAAATATATGGCTGCGCTTATTTTTAGAAAATTCTTCGATTTTGAACGAAATGTCTATTCTCGCACAACTTCCTAGTGTCTCTTTTTAAGAATAATACAAAGGATAGCTTGGTAGATAGAGTATTTTTAGAATGATTTTATCTGCGATGGTATTAACAGGTTGATATACAATGGGAAAAATAGGCAGGAATGAACAATGCCACTGTGGCAGTGGAAAGAAATTTAAGCACTGTTGTTTGCCAAAAGAGCAGGCCGGGATGGTGCAGACAAATCCGGAAGCAGCTTTTAAAATTTCACTGGTGAATGAGCTTGAGGCTATTGTCCAGGTGGCACAGGAAAAGAGACAGAAAATAAAGGAACTGGGGGTGTTTATCCTTCTGGCAACCGTTGAAGGTGATGCCTGGTTGCTTGAGATTACTGACTCCGATGCGGTGCAGCTTGCAAAAGGTGGTGAAGCTCTTGATATTCCAATTGATGAAAATTCGGAAACAATTGAAATCAACTGGAGTCACACCTATGACTTAAGCAATAAGGAATTTGAGCTTACTGCCTATCTTGATAGAACAAAGAGTGTGTTGGAGACATATCCGGTGAAAGAGATCAGTGCTTCGATTAAGCGGATTAAAAAGAGATTTCCAAGTGAAGTTCTGGACCAGGTTCATGTAACGCCAGAAAATAACACCTCTGCAGCCTGATAGTTTCCTTTGAAGTTCGCAGTACGAATAGTCCCCATGATACTGATCATGGGGACTATTTTTTTTCTTTCTCATCAGAGTGGAGATTCGCTCCATTTACCTGCATTTCTTGGAGCAGACAAGCTGGCTCATATGGCAGCCTACGGAGCACTGGCTTTTACAATTCTGTGGTTTTCTGGAGAGAAAGGATTGGAGAATCCCGGTCGGACTGCTGTTCTAACCGTGCTCTTTTGTCTCTTCTATGGAATAAGCGATGAATTCCATCAATCCTTTATAGCCCTTCGTTCGGTGAGCAGTTATGATCTGCTTGCAGACACGGTAGGTGCTTTTTGTCTGAGTCTGATCTGGGTTCTGAATCCAGTACTGCAGTGTAAAATGGTTTCGTATCAAACGAGATTGGAACGTCGGCTCCGAATTACATAAGAGCGTCTTTCACCATTTTGGAGGCAATCCCCATATCGAGTTTATCGCCATATTCTTTCTTAAGACTTCCCATGACCTTCCCCATAAGTTTCGGGTTTTTTTCCGGCAACTCAGCAATCAGTGCATCGACGATACTCCGGGTCTCTTCAACGCTTTTTGTTTGAGGAATAAAGACTTCTAAAATAGCAACGGTGTTCCCCACATCAATACCGGCATCAATGGATTGATGGGCCATTTTGAGTTCTCTTTTTGCCGCAGCAAGGAGATCTTTTTCTTCCGGGGCTCTGTTTCCATCGGATTTGGCAAGTTTCTGAGCAGCATCAAGGAGCATGCCCAGGATAACCGACTTTTCAGGGTCGGTCTTTTTGGCCTGCATCATGGCTTTTCGTAATTCTTTAATATTCATAATTTTCTAATTATCTCTGTAATAATCTGGCCATATCCTTGGCAAAATAGGTCAAAATAATATCAGCACCGGCTCGTTTGATGGAGAGCAGGGTTTCAGCCATTACTTTATCACCGTCAATCCAACCATTTGCTGCAGCAGCTTTGATCATGGCATATTCGCCACTTACATGGTAGGCGGCAATGGGAAGGTCAAATTCATCCTTTAAACGACTGATGATGTCCAGGTAAGCAACTGCTGGTTTCACCATGAGAATATCGGCCCCTTCGTCCACATCAAGTGTTGCTTCACGCAGCGCTTCGCGCGCATTTGCTGGATCCATCTGATAGCTTCTGCGGTCACCAAATTGAGGAGCACAATCTGCGGCATCCCGGAAAGGCCCGTAAAATGCGGAGGCATATTTTACGGCATAGGACATAATTGGGATCATTTCATGGTTATGTTCATCAAGTGTTGCCCGTATTTCTGCAACACGTCCATCCATCATGTCCGATGGCGCTACCATGTCAGCTCCAGCATCAGCGTGTGAAAGCGCAGTTTTTGCAAGTATTTCAAGAGTTGCATCATTGTCAACGGTATCACCAATCAGACATCCGCAATGGCCGTGATCGGTGTATTCACAGAGACAGACATCGGTGATAATAGTGAGTTCAGGAGCCTTGTTCTTTAACTCTTTTATCCCGCGTTGAATAATACCATCCTTTGCATGGGCGCCTGTTCCCATTGCATCTTTGGTCTCGGGAAGTCCAAAAAGGATCATGGAGTTAACACCAAGTTCAAGACATTCCTCAGCCTCTTTTTTTAATTGATCAACGCTCAGGCGAAAGACCCCGGGCATGGACGAGATTTCCTCTCGTTTGTTTTTTCCCGGTGCAATAAAGACTGGATAGACAAATTGAGAAGGGGAGAGCTGTGTCTCACGAATCAGGGCTCGCATGGGTTCATTTTTACGAAGGCGACGAGGACGATATTCAGGAAAGACCATTATGTACTCCTAACTTGAAATTTGTAGTGATTTTAATTTTTTATGAAGATGGCTTCGTTCCATACCCACGTGTTCTGCGGTTTGTGAGATGTTGCCATCGTTTTCATGTAGTTTTTGCTGCAAATATGCTTTTTCAAAGTGTTTCTTTGCATCCTTGAAATTGCCAATTCCGTAAGGATACATGGCTTCCGTGGTATCGGATACAGTAGGGACAGCCACGGCAGGGTTGAGGAAAATGGCAATGTCTTTCTCATCGATAGTGTCGGCAATGCACATAATAGCCATGCGTTCCACAAAGTTTCTGAGTTCCCGAACATTTCCGGGCCATGAGTGTTGCATCATTTCTTTCAGGGCGCTGTCTGAGAATTGTTTCAGGCCAAGTCCACGGTTTGCCAGACCTTTTGTTAAGTCATCAACGAGCAAGGGGATGTCGGCTAGTCGTTGGTTCAATGCAGGAACTGTGAGGGGGACTACGTTAAGTCTCCAGAACAGATCTGCTCGAAAATTTCCCTGTTCGATTTCAAATTCAAGGTTTTTATTGGTAGCCGCGAGCACACGAACGTTTACAGAAATGGTTTTATGCCCACCAACACGTTCAAATTTCTGCTCCTGAAGGATGCGTAGAATCTTTGCCTGTGTCTTCAGGCTCATATCGCCAATTTCATCAAGGAATAAAATTCCGCCGTCTGCCTGATCAAATTTCCCGCGTTTTGTACTGAGGGCTCCGGTAAAGGAGCCTTTTTCATGCCCAAAGAGTTCAGATTCAATAAGTTCTTCTGGAATTGCGGCACAGTTAACCTCAATCATCGGGTGGTCGGCCATCTGTGAGTGGCGATGAATAGATTGGGCCACCAGTTCCTTGCCGGTACCATGATCTCCACGAATCAGTACCCAGGCATCGGTGGGTGCCACCCGTTCAATTTGTGCTCGTAGGTCATTGATGATGTCTGAGTCGCCGGTGAGTCTGACGACTTGGCTTGTTTTGTCACGAAGAATTTGATTGTCTTTCTCCAGCTGGGCAAAGCGTAATCCGTTGGAGATGGCAAGGATGATTTTGTCGTAGGAAAGTGGTTTTTCAACAAAGTCAAAGGCACCTTTACGGGTGGCCTGCACGGCTGTTTCTATGGTTCCGTGACCAGAAATCATAATTATGGGTAGCGAATAGATGCTCTTTATTTTTTCAAGAGCTGTAAGGCCATCCATATTATCGCCAAGCCAGATATCAAGAAGGATAAGATCCACATTCTTCTCTTCAAGGATGACAATTCCCTCTTCAGCGGAAGCTGCACAGATCGGTACAAAACCCTCATCTTCAAGAATACCGGAAAGGGTCTCTCGGATGGATGCTTCATCGTCTATAATAAGAATACGTTTAGCCATAAAAAAGGAGTACCTGTACGTATTTATCTATCTTTTGCTCCGCATTGGCAACTCAATGGTGAAAATAGTGCCATGAGGAGTGTTGTCGTGCACTCTGATATAACCGTTATGATCTGATACTATGGTTGAGACTATAGCGAGTCCAAGCCCTGTCCCTGTCTTCTTTGTGGAAAAGTAGGGCTCAAACAGTTTTAGTTTGTCATCTTCATCGATGCCGGGACCGGAGTCACAAACCTCTATAAAGACACTGTCTCCTTCATCATCAAGAGAGAGAATAGTATCGACTATACCGCCCTCTGGTAAAACTGCAACTGCATTGTCATAGAGGTTAATAAAACAGCGTTTCAACTGCTCAATATCAAAGCTGAATGTTGGTATAGTGTCTTTATTTTTCACTGTGAAACTGATAGTTGCATGCGCCTGTTTGTAGAGGAACAGGGTTTCGTTGATCATTGTTGTAATATCAGCGGGTGCCCGGTTGATTTTTGGCATTCTTGCAAATTGTGAAAATTCATTGACAAGCAGTTTGATCTCATCCACCTGCTTGATGATAGTGTTTGTGCACTGATCAAAAATGGAATTGTCTTCTTTCAGAATCTCAGGAAAACGTCTCCGCAGTCTTTGCGCCGAAAGCTGGATAGGGGTGAGAGGATTTTTGATTTCATGGGCAATGCGCCTTGCAACTTCGCGCCAGGCTGCCATACGCTGCATTTTTTCAAGCTCTGTGAGATTTGCAAAGACGAGTACAAAACCAAGGGGTTCCCTGTCCTCATTCTCAAGACGAGTAAAGGTTACAAAAAGCGAAAAATTTTCTTTTAAAACTGATATTTTGAGGTGTTCACGAACCGATTGTTTGCCGGTAATTGTAAGTTCTTTGATAAATTCTTCTATGATCGAGGCGTGCTGCTTAGGGAGGACTTGAGAAAACTTACGTCCCAGAAAAAAGTCGGCGCCAATATTGAGTAATTTTTCAGCAAAACGATTAATGGTGGTAATTCTTCCTTCTTTATCAAGGGAGATAACACCAGCTTCCACATTTTGTAAAATGATTTCAGTGTAGCGCCTTCTTGCATCCGATTCCATGGAGTTTTGCTGAAGGGCATTATGGGCATCAGCAAGTTTTGCATTACTGGCATTAAGGTTTGATGTCATGGTATTGAATGAATCCACCAATAATCCCATTTCATCATTGGATTCTTTTTCCAGCACAAAATCAAGGTCGCCATCGGCAACTCTTCTTGTGGCCATGGCAACCTTGTCTAGTGGGCCTGTAATGCTTCTTGCGATGTATAATCCAAACCAGATAGCAGAAAAAATAATCAGCAGTGTGACAATAAGAAGAACTATAAGTATCCAGAACTTAAATGGTTTCTTGAGGAATTTAAGCTGTCTGTAGTCTTCAATGCCTTTGGAAATAAAAGTAAGTCTGTCATTCTGTTCTTTTTTGATAAGCAGGGTTGTTACAAGGAACGCCTCTTCTTCCGGAGCCCAACTCAGGTGGATATGATTTATACGGCGAACCAGTTCTCCAGCTGCCGAGTCTTGGCTTACAATCGCTCTTTTTTCGCTCGCTTTGACGCTGTCAAGTGTGGAATGAAGGATTGGTGGCATCTTTTGGGTACTGAGCAGTGGAGAGGAGACGGTGAAGATTTTATTTCGTTGATCGCTGATAAGTGAAAAACTTAATGCGTTTCTCGTGTCGTAGGCCTTCAGAAAGAGTTCAAGATTTTTTTCGAGTTCCTTGGAACCGAGAGTTGTTTCCTGAAGCAGAGAGATGTTTTTTTCAACGGTTGCCCCTAACGTATCCACTTCATTTTGGGTCTCTTTAATATAGGATTTTGCCAGATCGAGTGAATTCTGCAGAGAAATTTCTATATTGGAATTGAACCAGTAATCCATACTGGTGGATACAAATTGGAGTGAAACAAAGAAAAGAAGAATGGTTGGAATAAGGGAAAGTGAGATAAAAGATATAACCAGTTTACTCTTAAGTTTAGAACCAAGAATATTCTCTTTGCTTTCAAAAAACAGCTCCGCAAGGTTCCGAAGAACCAGAAAAAGCATAAGGAGAACGAGGATAACATTGAGGTTGATTATCCCGAAAATCAGAATATCACTGGAAACCGGGAGGGTAATATCGGCTTTTAAGAGTGATCTTTCCAGCCAGATAAAGAGCGGGATCAGGCAGAGACAAATAAGAATTACTCGTCTGATAAGACGTTTTTTCTTTTGCCTTTGGGCTTTGGTGAGCCGTGGTTTTACGATGTCCTGTGGGTCAAAATGCTCTGAAGCAGCTTGGGAGGGTTCGTCCATGGATAATTATAAAGCTATCGGTTAGTAGGTGAACTCTATGGTAAACCAGTCTGTTTCCAGGTCCCACATGGAAAGAAAAGGAATCACGTAATGGAGGTTCATCGGCAGAGTTTTTTTAAACAACTCTGCTTTCATACGGAGTTCATAGGAACTGTCAGGGCTGAGATCATTCAGTTGAATGACCTTGAGTCCATTAATATCATTCATTACCTGCATGGCCTGTGCAAGACTGTTATAGGTGGTTTTCCTGTTTTTCTGCTCTTCAAGTTCAAGCTGGTAATTCTCATTAAGCGTATCGTATCTGAGTGTATGGTTGAATTCCAGTGTTACCAACTCTTCATCGGGCCAGTTTTTTCTGGTTTTAAGCAGTTCTATAAAAAAAGTAAACTGCATGGGAATCCCACTGTGAAGGGCTTGCTCAAGTTCTTTGTGGGTACTGTTTGTTACTACCCCAAATAGGAGGAGATGACTTTTGGAAGTGGTGATTGTAATGTCTTTAAATTGCACATCTTCGGTGGATTCGGCGAGTACGCTGCTTCCGGCAAGAAATGTAATCAGTATTACGAGACGGGATATATGGGAAACTAGTCGGCGCATGGGTCTATATGGTGTGGAAATCTATATAAATAGGGAAGAAAATAAAACTGAATATCCAGTTGTTTTCTCCATAGAAAACTGATTTTTTTGTAATTAAACTTTGCAGTAGAATACTCCGTATTTAATATTTTTGTAACCTAAAATCTATTCATGTTGATTTACCTTGACAGGAATAGGGGGCGGCACTACCTTGTGCATATGCTCATTAGTGGTTTTTTTTGATAAATCCTGCTATCCATGGAGGATAGTGGAAAAATATAGAAGATGTATTTCCTTCCAAGGAGGACAGTATGAACCGTAACGATGACTTGTATTGTGTTGAAAGTGAGAAAAGTGTGGCTCAGTTTGTTGCTGATTTTGCCGAGGTAGTCAAGAGCAATGCATTTGTTGTAAACAATTATGACACAATGAATATGAAGGAAACATTTCGGGAACATGGCGGAACGGTTCCCGATGAGTTTGATCTTCATATGATGCAGGTCTGCAAGCCAACAAAGGCCGATGCCAGCTTAACCATGAACCCTGAACGTGCGATCTTTATGCCAAAATTTGTAATGGTATTTTCTAAAGATGGTAAAACCCAGGTGCGTTATTTGAGTTACAGTGCAGAAGAAATTGCAGCATTTGTACTGGATGATCCTAAATTTTCCGAATCTGTGGGACAGACTTTTGTCAAGATTCGTTCCATGATTGATGAGGTAAAATAGGAAAGTATTTGTAACTACTCAGCAAGGGCAACACGTTTTTCTTACCTCTGAACTGTTACTGTTTAGCAGGTAAGCAAAGACTAAGACTCATGAATGTTCGTAACCGGAGTGCTGTGCTGAATAGTTATAAGTGTTTTTCATTGGGAGAAACTTAAATGATGAAACTACTGAAATTATTACAGAAAAATCTTGTCTACGCCATTCCTGTAGCCATGGTACTTGGGGTTATTGGCGGCGGATATCTTTTTGATGCAAAGCCTCTTAAACAACTGATTATTCCTATCACCTTCATCATGATTTATCCAATGATGACCACTCTCAATACCAAAACAATTTTTAAGGGTGGGGATCTTAAGCTGCAGGTTGTGACCCAGGTAATCAATTTTATCTTTGTTCCAATTATTGTTTACACAATTGGTAAGATATTTTTTTCAGGTGCCGAAGAAAAATTTGGTCTTTGGGCCGTAGGACTCTTTCTGATTGGAGTTCTTCCAGCTTCCGGAATGACTATCTCCTGGACAGGATTTGCTAAGGGAAATAAGGAAGCAGCGACCAAAATGCTGGTGTTCGGGCTTATTATTGGTTCTCTTGCTGCACCTATCTATACCAAAGTATTTATGGGGGCCACCGTTGATGTTGATATGCTCCATATGTTCCAGCAGATCTGTATTTTTGTTTTTGTTCCAATGATTGCTGGTCTTCTTACTCAGAATTATCTAGTGAAGAAGCATGGCAAGAAGGCGTGGATGGAAACTTATAAACCAATGTTTCCTCCGTTTTCAGCACTTGGTGTTGCCATGATCGCATTTACCGCCATGGCACTGAAGGCAAAGAATATTCTGGCTAACCCCGGTGATATTGTAACCATTATCATTCCACTGATTATTTTTTATCTTATTTCCTATATTATGCTTTCATTGATAGGAAAGTATTTTTTCAAGCGTGGTGATGCCATTGCCATGGTTTTTGGTGTGGTTATGAGAGATTTATCCATCGCTCTTGCCATTGCCATGACAGCATTTAAGGAACAGGGTATGACTATTGCTCTGTTGATTTCACTTGCTTATGTTATACAAATTCAATCTGCAGCCTGGTATATCAAGATTGTTCCAAAGATATTTGGTCCTGTGGAAAAGAAGGAAGAGTAGTTGTTTATAAAGAATTATTTTGACGTTATTTAATTAAATATTTCATCCGGGAAGACCCGGTGAGTGAAGGAGAACAACAGTATGCGTATTGCAATACCTACCAATAACCCTGGAGGCATGGAAGCCTCTCGTTCCGACCATTTTGGACATTGCGATGTCTTTACCCTGGTTGAAGTGGATGCTGATAATAAGGTCACCGGGGTTGAAATGTTGCCAGTTCCGGATCATGGTGCCGGCGGTTGTATGGTGCCTGTTAACTTTCTAAGAGATGCCGGAGTGAATGCCATTGTTGTTGGCGGTATCGGTGCCAGACCTCTGCAGGGCTTTGCTCAGGTTGGGATTGATGTATACTGGGCTGATCGCAACGCTATTCCTAATGCAGGTGCTGTAATGGAGAAGTTCTCTGCTGGACAACTTCCAAAGATGACTGACGATCAGGCCTGTGGCGGCGGCACTGCCTGTCATCATTAATGAAGTCTTTTTTTTGTAAATGATGGAGTATAAAGAACATATGCTCTTGTGAGAAGACGATGGACAAGTAATTCATCGTCTTCTTTTTTTGTTTTATTACGTTTTTATGTTCAACTGTAGAGATACTATGTCACCAAGACCAAAGAAACTCAGGAAGTGTGAAGGAAATTTTTGCGGCCGTGCCTTTAAGCCCACTGGCACCCCTTTATCCAAACTTGATCAAATTGAGCTTTTCCGTGATGAGATGGAGGCTTTGCGTTTGTGTGATCGCGATGGTCTGACTCAGGAAGAAGCTGGGCAGAAGATGGGTGTTTCTCGTGGAACTATTCAACGTATTATAACGATTGCCAGAAGAAAAACGGCAGAGGCACTGTCCGAGGGGAGGGCGTTAATATTTATTGATGAAGACTAGAGGTTGCGGTAAAGATTAAAGGTTCGGTCCCTACCGCTAACCGCATGCTGCTTTGTTAGATGTTTTCCCGAGTTTTGTGAAATGTGATATCGGGCCATTTTTCCATAAAGAAGTTGAGCATCCATTCGTTTTGTGCAAGATAGGTGAGGAACCCTTCCGCATCTGTTGCTAATGCTCCCTGGCTTTTCTGCTCAAATTCAGCCATTTTCTTTTTATCTTCACATTCCACCCAGCGGGCCGCCTGGTAGTCCACTGGTTCGTAGATCGCTTCAACACTGTACTCATTTTTTAACCTGGCTACGGTCACTTCAAACTGTAAGACACCCACCGCTCCCATAATATAGGATGCTCCAATTTTAGGACGGAACACCTGAATGGCACCTTCTTCGGCTAGCTGCTGCAGTCCCTTTTGAAGCTGTTTCATTTTGAGCGGGTTTTTAAGAATGATTCGGCGAAAATGCTCAGGGGCAAAGTTTGGGATACCGGTGAATTTCAGTTTTTCCTTTTTTGTAAAGGTGTCACCAATCTTGATTGTACCGTGGTTGTGGAGTCCGATAATATCTCCAGGCCATGCTTCTTCAACGTTTTCCCGATCTTGCGCCATAAAGATAGTTGCATTGGAAAGCGTTATATCTTTTCCTAAGCGGTGGTTTTTTACTTTCATTCCGCGGGTGAATTTTCCTGAACAAATTCTGAAAAAAGCAATACGATCACGGTGAGCTGGGTTCATATTGGCCTGAATCTTAAAAACAAATCCGGAAAAATCCTCTTCCGTGGGCGCGACATCACGACTGGCTGCAGCTCGCGTACTAGGAGGAGGGGCCATTTCAACAAAGGCATCGAGGAGTTCCTGGACTCCAAAGTTGTTGACCGCAGATCCAAAGAAGACCGGCGTCTGGCTGGCGCTCAGGTAATGCTCATATTCCAGGGGATTGGCGGCACCTTCCAGGAGTTCAATATCATCGCGGAGAACACCGGCATCGTGACTTCCTATGGCTTCGTCAAGACGCGGATCATCGAGAGAATCTATGGTGATACCGCTTTGGCCACGTCCATCCTGACCAGCTGTAAAGAGATGGATTTGTTTTTTATAGATATTGTAAATACCTTTAAATGTTTTTCCCATTCCAATGGGCCAAGACATCGGAGTACATTCGATTTGCAGCTTGTTTTCAATATCTGCCAGAATATCGAGCGGATCCATACCGTCACGATCAAGCTTGTTGATAAAGGTGATCAGGGGAGTGTTGCGCATTCGACACACTTCCATTAACTTCTCAGTCTGGTTCTCAACTCCTTTAGCAGAATCGATAACCATAATTGCAGAATCCACCGCAGTGAGAACCCTGTAGGTGTCTTCCGAAAAGTCCTGATGACCCGGGGTGTCGAGGAGATTAATCTCATACTCCCCATAGGTGAATTTCATCACCGAAGTGGTGACGGAAATACCACGTTCCTGTTCAATGGCCATCCAGTCGCTGGTTGCATGCCGATCAGCTTTCCTGGATTTGACGGCACCTGCCATATTGATAGCACCACCATACAAGAGGAGTTTTTCCGTGAGAGTAGTCTTACCTGCATCCGGGTGACTGATGATGCCAAAGGTACGTCTTTTGGCTATTTCCTGTTCCTGCTGTTTGCTCATTGGAAGAATCTATTTTGATTTATAAGGTTTTGTAGTATAAAAACAGGCGGTAGGCTAAAGGCTGATAGTTATTTAGTCAATTGCCTATCTACTGATGGCTTTGTGGAAAGTCAAAATCGAAGATGGGTTTGTAAAAAACGCCATATTCGAGGCGCGTAAAATTGAAATGATTTCAGCGTACTAAGGTACGTTGTAATTGTTTCAATTTTGCAGCAACGAAGAAGATGGAGAGTTTTTACGAATCCATCATCTATTTATATTGATATGAGTAGAGAAACATAGGCGTTTTCGTCTGGAAAGAAAACTAAAAACGAGTGAAGTATGGAAACAAATCGAAGAATTCTGGTTACCGGTGGTTGTGGGTTTATAGGGGCAAATTTTGTTCGTCTTATTCTGGATGAGTATCCTGAATGGCGGGTTGTGAATCTCGATAAGTTAACATATGCGGGAAACCTCAAGAATCTTGAAGGAATTGAAGAGAGTGAACAGTATCGTTTTGTGAAGGCAGACATTTGCGATGCACAGGCGATGGAAGCATTGTTTGTAGAGGAACAGATTGATTTTGTTGTACATTTTGCAGCAGAATCCCATGTGGACAGATCCATCACCGGGCCTGCTGCATTTATTCAGACAAATATTGTCGGCACCTTTGCCCTTCTTGAGGCAGCGAGACAGACATGGCTCAGTGATCAGTGGAAGGGAAACGATCCCCGCTTTCTTCATGTAAGCACCGATGAAGTGTATGGATCTCTTGGAAGAACCGGAATGTTTACTGAAACCACTCCATTTGACCCACGTTCACCCTATTCCGCTTCTAAGGCATCGTCTGATCATCTGGTCAATGCATATCTGCATACCTATGAGTTACCCATACTTATCACCAATTGTTCAAACAATTACGGGCCATATCAGTTTCCCGAAAAATTGATTCCTCTTATCTTTCATAATTCAATGAATGGAAAGGAGTTGCCAATTTATGGGGATGGAAAGTATGTGCGTGACTGGCTTTATGTGAAAGATCATTGTGAAGCAATTGCTGAGGTCCTTCTCAAAGGAAAAATCGGTCAGTCCTATAATATCGGTGGCAATAATGAAAAGCAGAATCTGGAAGTTGTGACGCTTATCTGTGACACGCTTGATAAAAAAGTTGGACTGCCTGAGTCCGGTGAACCGCGTCGTAACCTGATAACTTTTGTAAAAGACAGGCTTGGCCACGACAGGCGTTATGCTATTGATGCATCCTTTATCAAGGAGCAGCTTGGGTGGGAACCCAAGGTTACCTTTGAAGAAGGAATTGAAATGACCGTGGACTGGTATCTGGATAACCAGGAGTGGGTAGGTTCAGTGATCGATGGCTCTTATCAAAAATATTATGAAAAAATGTACAGCTAAACTATGAAGATTACAGCAACTGCAATTCCCGATGTTCTCATTATAGACCCGACCGTTTTTGGCGATGAGCGTGGCTTTTTTTACGAGAGTTTTAATGAACAGAAATGGCTGGAATTAACAGGACTTGAAACCTCTTTTGTTCAGGATAATCACTCGCGTTCTGCCAAAAATGTACTCCGGGGTATTCATTACCAGATCGAGCAGTCCCAGGGAAAACTTGTCCGGGTCGTTGTGGGAGAGGTTTTTGATGTGGCGGTTGATTTACGTAAAAGTTCAGCAACGTTTGGAAAATGGGTTGGTGAGCGATTGAGTGCAGAAAATAAGAGAAGTTTGTGGGTTCCCAAAGGGTTTGGCCATGGGTTTCTTGTGCTTTCTGACGTTGCCGAGTTTTTGTATCGAACCACCGATTTTTATGCACCGCAGTATGAACGTTGTATTGCCTGGAATGATTCGGATATTGGTATCGACTGGCCACTGGATGTGGAGCCTCTTCTTTCTGTAAAAGATGTGTTGGGGATTTCGTTTAGTGCCGCGGAGTATTATTCGTAAGTTTTGTTATTCTGGTTGGAATAAGACCGGATAAAGGAGTGGTTTGCTCCGTTTTTACAGTGCATTTCTTGATTTTCAAAATCATATCTATCCAAAACATATCATGCGAGCTTCTCGCAAAAGACTGATATGTTTTGAATAGATATGATTTAAGAAAATGCTACGAAATCCACTGGATGACACTCTGCAAACAACTCATTTATCCTGCTGCGGTGAGTTGTGGTAGCTTATGATGCTGAACGGAGTCTTTTAGCGACGGTTTAAATTGCAGGCGTCTACCTGGGTAAGAGCCTGGGAGAGATGTTTGAAAAACTCTTCTGCGGTCTTGTCGTGTGGATCACGTCCGAGCTTTTCTTCATAAATAGTAAAAAGCTTTGTCAATACATGGGGAACATCATCTTCCTCAACATCACCAAGAAGTTCCCAGAGATCATTCGTATTTGTCATATTTTTTTGTTTTATTATGCTAACCCAAATCGTCAGATAGAATCGGAAAAAACTTCATATGCTAGGCGCGTGGAATTTTTTTTCGGTTCTATCACCATTCGAAGCGTAGTGTGTTGTCCAAGGCATCAACCCGAAGAACCCTAACCTGCACACGTTGACCGGGGTCTGGCCGATTTCTGCTTGGAGTAGGCATATCTATATTTAACAAAATATCGGTGAGTAGAAGAAAGGTGCGTTTGGGGCTCGAGTCGAGTACCAGGGCTGTAAGGGACATCTCTTTTCGTGCTTCAAGATATTTCAGCAGCCAATAGCGATGGCGTTGCTGGCGAACATTATTGGCGCGAGCCAGGGTACGGCCAATAACCGATGTGAAATCCTTGCACATCTCCTCGGTAAACCTGATTTCCTCACGTCGTATTAAGGAGTGGATCTGGTGCTGCATAACGAGATCAAGAAGACGACGGATAGGTGAGGTGATGGTTGTATACTGGGTTACACCTAATCCGCTATGGGGCTGAGCAGAGACAAGCAGTTCTCCACGTGAAAGCATCTTTCGTTGCTTTGAGTTGAGGAACAGGTCGTTATCCAACCCGGAAACTACACGTCTCCGTGGTGGTTTTTGAGCTCTGAACAATCCTGGAGCCATTCTGTCAGCCACATATCTGGCAGCCTGAGTGTTGGCCAGAATCATCATTTCAGAAACCAGGGTTCGTGATGGAGTGTCAGTGTCAGCAAGGCTTACCTGAACCTTTGAACCATCGTGAACATGAATGTTCACATCGGGGAAAGGGAGGAGCAGGGCACCGGCATCGAGACGTCTATTACGCAATTTTAAGCGTAAGTCATTTAAGATTGCAAGCTCAGGATCTGTCTTGATCAAGCCGTCTGCTTCGTCATAGGTAAGGCGTCTGGCAACTTTAATGATTGTTGGATAGATTCGAATTCTAAGAACTTCAGCGTCATCGGAGAGGAGGATCATAAAGCTCAACGCCGCACGTAACTCTCCCTGAATCAGACTGCAAATTCCCTGGGACAGATGGCGCGGAAGCATGGGGATCTGCCCTTCCGGAAAATAGATTGAGGTTCCACGCTGCATCGCTTCCAAAAAAAGAGGATCCCCAGGTCGCACATAGTGAGCCACATCCGAGATATGAACCCCAACCAGGAAATTACCATCATCCTGTTTTTCAACGGTGAGAGCATCGTCAAAGTCGAGTGTGGTTGGCCCATCGATGGTCATGGGAGTCAGGTGGGTAAAATCTTTTCTTGCCGGGTCCTGAAACAGTTTGTCGGAACCCTGCTGAAGAAGCATTTCGGCCTGCTGGATACCAAGCAATGGAAACACCACGGGTAGATCCTGTCGAAGCAGAGGGATGTTTTCATTAGCATCCCAGAGTCCTGCTTTCACCAAAAGATGGAAAGGATCGTGGGGTCTGTTAAAACCTGCTGCTTTAAGGATCTTTCTGGCAGTATCTGCGTGGGTGGATTCGGCGCCGAAAAGATAATAATCACGTATAATGGCAAAGCACTCTTCGCCATTTGTATCTATAACGAGATCTTTTCTTGGGCTTTTGTGTACCTGTAGAAGAAAATCCGCCCCCATTGCTATAAGGGTTTTGATTTTTTCTTCCTTGTCACGTTGGCTTTGCAGCTGCTCTATTTGTTCGGTACTGTGGGCAATAACTTTATTTTCTTTGTATTTGAAGTACAATCTATCCATAAAAACGGTACGTAGAAAAGCGGAAACAATATCGTCGTCGGCATCTTTTCCAAAGCTCAGTTCAGCCAGAAATGCTGGTTGAAACGTATCCGAAGGTTCATCGGAGGTGAGTTCCCAAATTTCTTGGAGATCAATCTTCTCCATGAGTTGTTTGCGGGTCTCTGCTGTGTCCTGAAGCTGTCTGGTGAGGTCTTCTCGTGGAAGTTCCACGGAGTGGTTTTTCTCAGAGCAATGAACAATACGGGATGCGGGAAGATTCATTTCCCTGCCGTTTTGGTTGATGAGTCGTAGTCGCGTTGCTTGAGCACCGGTGACATAGGCACAGAGGAATTTCCCTCCATCCAGATATTCTATGAGTTTCCCTGTCGTTGTCACGCTGTGTCGCCTTTTTGCTCTATTGGTGAAAAAGAAGATTTTTTCTGGTAAGTTTGTTAAACATAAAATTAAAGAATAACCTTTCTACTATAGTGTGCTTTTATGTTTTGGGCACTTTAAAAAAGAAATAATTTTCACATACTAGAGGAATAAACAATTGGTAGATATTAATGATTATTTAAGTGAAAGTATCCGGTCAGGTATGGTTGCTATCGTTGGTCCTCCTAATGCGGGGAAATCAACTCTGATGAATTGTCTGCTTGGGCAAAAGATATCTATCGTCAGTCATAAGCCACAGACAACCAGAAATCGTATTCTTGGGGTTGTCAATGGGGAAGATCATCAGATTGTTTTACTTGATACGCCTGGACTTCATAAGGCAAGGCAGCCGTTGAATCGTGAAATGGTTCGTATTGCAATGGAGAGCCTCAATGAAGTGGACGTGATTTTATATATGATCGATGTTTCTTTGCCACTTCCTGAAAAAGTTGCAGATGAGAAGAATCAGGAGATGCTGGAGCAGATGGCAGGGGTGGCGGCTCCGGTTATTCTGGTTTTAAATAAGGTTGATCTTCTGGAAAAAGAAAAACTTCTGCCAATGATCCAAAAGTATTCAGAACTTTTTGCCTTCCATTGTGTTATGCCTCTCTCTGCTTTAAGCGGTGAAGGAACTGAGGGTGTGGTTGAAGAAATTCTTAAACTTCTCCCGCTTGGTCCGAGATATTTTCCTGAAGATGTGCCAACGGATGCCAGTGAACGCTTTTTGGCAGCTGAAATTGTACGAGAAAAAGTTTTTATCTTAACTGGGCAGGAGATTCCCTACTCCTCCGCTGTGACGATTGAATCGTTTCAGGATGATGAAACAAAAAAAATGACCACAATTCATGCAACCATTGTACTTGAACGAGGTTCTCAAAAAGGTATAGTTATTGGTAAAGGTGGGAAAAAATTGAAAAGTATCGGTATTGCTGCACGTAAGGATATTGAAAAAATGCTCGGTCAAAAGGTTCTTCTGAAGCTTTGGGTGAAAGTCAGAAAAAACTGGTCTAAAGACGAACGATTTTTAAAAGAGCTTGGATTTTAGATACTTCCAGCCAATAAATCACTATTTATCTGTTGATAAATGCTTGCCTGTTGTGGTAGTAAAAGAGTTCGTTAGAGAGTTTTGTGTAATTGATTCAGCCAACGCTACTTTTTTCAAAAAATTCTGGGAGACAGATGAAAATAACAATTTGGCATATCTTTTTGGCAACTTTTCTTTGCCTGAGTATCGCTGGGTCTGGAGTTGCTGCAGACTGTGATGCAGTGAAAAAAGGATTAAAACAAGAACGTAATATGAAAAAAAGCGGAAGCTGCTTGCCGATGCCATTGCTCAATGCCCCGGTGACCCCGCGATTAACTATAAATATGCCCTGAGTCTTGAGCGATTTAGAAAGTATGAAAAGGCGCTTGGCTATTATCAAAAGGCAGTTCTTGCAAATCCTCGAATGGCCAAAGCGCATGCCGGTATGGGAGATGTGTATATCTACCTTGGTCTGCTTGATGAAGCTATTGATGCCTATAAGAAGGCTGTTACATTCATGCCTGAAAATGATCGTTATGAAGGGCGTTATTCCCGGTTAGTGATTAAGCGTAAAGCTCTTCGGGGCGAAGTTTTGTCCGTTGGTGATATAATCAGAGTGATGGATCATAGAGGGAAAATTTCAAGTAATATGTCTCTGTTACTTACTGGACCTGCCTTACAGTATCATGTTGCTTTTGTGGAAGGGAGTGACACTTTGCAGCCCACTGGAATCAGACAACTTGGCGCTGTGGGACAGGCAATGCAAAATGATGCTATACGCCACGTCCGTTTTGAAATATCTGTTCATGTGGATTCCTCTCTTGGCGCTCTTGAGGATTCCAAGGTTCGGGCCAATATGATCAAGGATCAGCTCGTTACCAATTTTCAGATTAACCCTAAACGCCTTGATGTGAAATGGTATGGTGATGCCCAACCTTTGGAAACCGGGAAGTTAGCAGGCAGGGTTAATGCAAATGAGAGGGTTGAAATTACAAGAATCATTGAATAGTTACTAATTATTTTGGTAGATCACTGGTAGTGAAGGGGATGAATACGAAGGAATAATTGTACAGCTTATTATTGTACATATACCGATTCAAAGCGAAGAATTTCAACCTTTTCACTATCGTAAATTGTAAGTATCTCTTCGTGGATGCGATGGCTTTTGGCTAGCGCCATGGTCTTTAAGAATTCCAGTTCCTGATCCATTGCTTCAGGGCACATCATCATTGTTGCTGCCAATGGTCCAAATTGCAGTTGAGTTCCTTCTGTCTGAAAACTTCCCATAAAGCGGTTACATCCTGAAAAGCCATTAACCTTGGTACTCTTTTTGAGAACCATCTGCAGTTCTTTTCCCCCGGCTCCAAGAGTTACACTGTTACCATTCATAGTGAGCAGCTTCCAATAGGTTTCTGTCAGGTTTGCATCTGGTTTGTTTGAAGGATCGTCTGTCTTTTCGCCACTCCAGGAAGTTCCTGCAAGGAATATGCTGATAACTGCAACAAATAATAAACTAAGAAGAGCCCGGACTGATCTATTCATAACTGTTTTACCATCTCGGTGGTTAACGTTCCTGCGACGGCTTAGTTGGCTGTGCAACTGTTTCCGAGTTTGAGTTTGTTCTGTACTCGGTATAGAGGTTGAGACTTTTAAGGATATTCAATGCAGTGCGCAGTTGATTATCCTTTTTGAGACGATTTGTCGCACTTTTAAGCTCTTTTTTAGATACACCTTCTTCCTTCTTGGAAGGGGAATCGTTTTTTTCCTGATTTGATTGGTCATTATTTAAAATATGATTTTTTAAGCTAGCTTCTCTGACAAAATCAGGCAGGACTCGTCCGTTTAGTTCTTCTTTCACGTAGGGTATATAGGGAACCTCAACGTCTGGTACAATCCCAGTTGCCTGGATTGATCTGCCATTTGGGGTGTAGTAACGTGCTGTGGTGAGTCGAAGACCAGAGCCTCCAGGCATGGGAAGAATTGTCTGGACAGACCCTTTGCCAAATGTCTGGGTACCTACAATGACTCCTCGCTTATGGTCCTGAATAGCACCTGCTACAATTTCAGAGGCACTGGCTGATCCTTCATTAACCAGAATGACCAGCGGGTAATGATTTTTACCATTGTTGGCATGGGCCTGAAAGGTCATATTCTGTTCCTTGATTCTGCCTTTTGTGTAGACGATAAGGCCCTGATCAAGGAAGATATCTGAAATTGAGATTGCCTGATCCAATAACCCGCCTGGGTTATTCCGAAGGTCAAGAATCAGCCCTTTGATGCTCATCTTCTCGTTCAGTTCAGTCAGGAGTTCTTTGACATCTTTGGTGCTTTGTCCCTGGAAATTTGTAATACGAACGTAGGCAAAACCGGGTTCCAGAAACATTCCGTTAACGCTGTGAAGGGAAATAATATCCCGGACGATCGAAAAATCTTTGAGTTCCTGCCAGCCATCACGATAAATTGATATGCTGACTTCACTTCCCTTTGCCCCTCTCAGTTGCTTGATTGCATCCATGGATGGCATGTCTTTGGTGGGGTTCCCATCTATCTTTACAATAAGATCCTTTGCTTTAAGGCCGGCACTATCGGCGGGTGTTCCTTCAATAGGTGAGATAATGGTAAGGAGTCCGTCGCGAATGGTTACTTCTATTCCAATGCCTGAAAAACTGCCCCGTGTCTCGTCCTGTAACTCATCGAAATCATCAGCTGTGAGGTAGGAGGAGTGAGGGTCAAGGGAGAGGAGCATGCCACTGATTGCACCCTCGATTGTTTCATCAGCACTAATATCATCAATATAGTTTTCCTGCAGTATGCTGAGAACATTTGCAAAAATCTCGAGTTGACGATAGGTGGCTTCTCGTTGGTCTTGGGAAATTGCAGCCTCTGAAAAGGTGGCTGAACAGATAAAAAACTGGAGGAGGAGAAACAGGGTTGCTGATCTTTTCACGTGATATCCGTAAGCTGTTGTTTAGGAAACTTTTATTATAGAGCGTTTTTCTGATTATGGCAGAACAAGACCATTGTTGTCAAGCCACTGCAGAGGGTCAAGTGGAGTTGAGCCGTGTCTGATTTCCAGATAAATTCCGCCTTCCATGAGAGTTGCCGTATCCCCAGTAAGGCCTATGATTTCATTTTGCTGAACAACGGTATCTTTTGTTACCAGAAGTTTCTCAAGGCGCGAGAGTATGGAAAAATAGTGATAGCCATGATCAATAATAATGGTGTTACCATAGCCGTGCAGGTAGGAGGCATAGCGGACCTTGCCCTCGAAAATTGCATTTACCCGGTTAATACCCTCCGTGGCAATGGTAATTCCTGCAGTTTTTCCTTTTATTCCCAAGCGGTTTCGATGTTCCTGGCCAAAGAGTGTGAGAATCTTACCCTGAAGGGGCGCTGGATGTTTTCCCTTGTCGAGGAGGAAACCCTGATCAAAAAGTTCGTCTTCTTTTTTTAAGGCATTCAAAGAGTTTGAAAGGTTATCGGCGACCTTTTCCATTTCTTTTACCGCCTGTTGGTGCAGTTCCTGCTGAGTTTCTATCTGATTGAGCAGGGTTTCTTTTTCATCTCTGATACCATTGGTCGCCTCTTGTTCAACCTTTGCCATATTGATAAAGTCGTGAAGGACACCTTTTTCCAGGTTCAGGCTGTTTTTTGTCTGTTCCAGTTCGGCTATGGATTTGCGATATACTTTAATAAGGTTTTTGTCGTAATCAATCAGGCTTGTAAAAGAATCACGGAATTTAAGCATGTGTGGCATACTCTCGGTGGAGAAGGCTACGTTTGCAATGCCTATTTCTCCCATTTTGTAGTATGCCTTGATTCGTTTTTCGAGATGATGCTGGACTGTTTTTTTTGCAGATTGTGAGGTCTGGAGTTCAGTCTCTTTTAAACGAATCAGATCTTCCTGATTGTTCATCTGCCGCTGAAGAGTATGAATTTTTTTGAGCTGTGAAAATAAATTTGAGTCTATCTGGGCCAGTTCATCGAGCAGGTTTCGTTTCTTTTTCTGAGAAGATTCAATCTGAATCCGTTGTCCGGTAATGCCATCCTGAAGTTTTTTGATATTGATTCGGAATTTTTGTATTCCCTGTTCAATGCGCTGTTTTTCTGCTGCACGGTCGGTTTCTGCGTTGCCGAAACCGGGGAACAGTGAAATAAGGACAAGTAAGCAAAGCGATAGTGCGGTGAGATGTTTCAGGTAAAAAAATCGAGATTGTTGGAGGGAAGTATCTAAACAACGCATCAAATTCTTAAGAATTTCCGTATTGATGTATAACTTCCGATACTGCAGAGACTGATGGAGCTTAAAATGATCAGGACAATGACAATGGGAGGAAAAAAGCTGAAATGAAAGAGATTTAAAAGCCCTGGTCCTGCAAAATGGGCACTGATCCACTGAAAGAGACCGTAGAGCGCAAAAAGTCCAATAATGGACCCCATAAATCCCTGTAGAATACCTTCGATAAGAAAAGGGGTTCGTATGTAACTGTTGGTCGCTCCAACAAGCTTTAACAGCTCGAGTTCATCCTGACGTCCGAGAATGGTGAGCCGAATGGTATAGGCAACCATAAAAGTGGCTGTAAGGATCAGTAGCGTTCCACTTAACAGGACCACTATGGTGAGGAGCCTGGTAAAATAATAAAATCTTTCTACCCATTCCTGACCATATTGAACCTTTTCTGTACCCGGCAGGTTTGCCAGATATTCGGAAAACAGCTTGATCTGATTGTATCCCCGAAGAGTTTTTAGTGGTACAACTTCAATGGAAGCTGGAAGGAAATCTTTTGGCATATCAGCCAGAACATCGGAATCGTTACCAAGCTTTTTTGAAAACCGATCGTAGGCCTCTTCCTTTGAGACAAAGGTAATCTTTTCAACATCGTCGAAATTTTTGATTTTGCGACGGAGTTGTTCCTGCATCTGTGGGCCCGGTTCATCTTCAAGATACACTATAAGGCGCAGGTCATCGCTCAACCGGTCTCCGGTACCCAGCATATTGGTGTAAATAAGATAGAAAAAAGCAAATATTAAGACGGAGAGACTCACGGTCAGAAAGGTCATAAACTGGGAGGCCCAGGTCTGCCTGAGGTTACGCCCAACCTGTCTGAAAACCGCAAACCAGAAGTTCATTACTGATTCCTCTTTGTCAGGGAGTGGATCTTTCCGTCCCGCAGTTCCATAATTCTGTGGTTGCTCTGCTGGTAGATAGAAGCGTCATGGGTGGCAATAACAATTGTGGCCCCTGCTTTATTACTACGGGTTAGTAGGTCCATAACCCGTTGTGTAGTGGATGCATCTAAATTTCCGGTGGGCTCATCGACAAGAATAAGACGAGGTGAGTTGGCAACGGATCTGGCAAGGGCGACACGCTGTTGTTCGCCACGGGAAAGTTCACCGGTGAGAATGTCATGCTTATCTGCTAGTTGTAACTGTTCGAGCAGATCCTTAACCCGGTGCCTGATAGCACGAGGTTTTTTATAGGAGACTTCCATGGCAATGGCAACATTCTCAGCAACTGTCCGGTCACTTAAGAGTTTGAAATCCTGATAGGCAACGCCAATTTTCTGTCTCAGGTGGGCAAGATCTTTGCCCCTGAGGGTGTTAATATTATATCCTGCCACTTCAATAAGCCCATTACTGGGTATTTCCATATTGCAGATAAGCTTTAGTAAGGTAGTTTTCCCGGCTCCACTTCGTCCAATCAGGAAAAACATCTCACCTGTTTCAATGGAAAAAGAGATATCGGAGAGCGCTGTTATATTCGGGTCATAGGTACGACTCACCTTGATCATTTCGATCATGGTGTTTCCCCGTGAGGCCGTCTCTTCTATAGTTTCTTGATTTGACACAGCTTGTAAAAAGAGGTGAATTATGAAAAAATTCTGTCAAACATCTCGTTGACAGTGGTTATGATGGCATCGTCATCGGCAATATTCAGGTATGATTCACCGCTGAGTTCCTGGTCTATCAGTGCGTTACTTGAAGGTATAATTCCACCAAGTTCCATACCGGAGTCTGCGACTGCTTCATCTATCTTTTCCAGCAGAGCAGGGGGGACAGGTTGCGGTGCACGGTTCACCAGAAGATACTGACTTTTGATTTCAAGTCCGAGTGGTTCCGTGATGTCCGAGATACGTTTTGCGGTAAGTATTCCCCTGGCAGATGGATCTGAAGTAACGAGAAGATAGTCAATGGAACGCATATTCATGCGGCTCAGGTGCTCCATTCCAGCTTCATTGTCAACGATGATATACTTGTAGTTTTCTGCAAGTTTGTCCATGGTCATGGCAAGGTACTGGTTGGCTGCGCAATAACAACCCGGCCCGTCTGGCTGGCCCATAACGAGGAGGTCAAATCCAGTTTCTTCGATAAGTGCCTGATGTATTTTCAGCTCCATAAATTGGTCACGGGTCACATTGGGTGGCAGCTCGCCTTTGAGTTCTTTACGAATCTGGCCAAGTGTTATATTGACGTCTAGACCAAGCAGTTCATTCAGATTGACATTGGCATCTGCATCAACAAGTAAAAAAGGAGTTTCTTTTTTCTGGAGCAAATATTTGGTTAACAGGGCCGTGGTAGTGGTTTTTCCTGTCCCACCCTTACCTGCCATGGCAATAATTTTAGTCATGGGTCATCTCTATGATCTATTAAAGTGAAATTATTATAAGTAAATATATAACCTTCCTACTCTAGTTAAGGCTTGGCCGTATGTCAAATTTAAAGCTGGTTTCAGTGGTTTTTGCCAATTTTCCTTGCATCTTCACTCTCAGTTGGTATTTTTATGGGTTTGACTTAATAATTAGACATCTATTTTTGACACCGAAAATTCCGCAAATCGCGTATGAAGGAGAGAGTTATGGATTACAGGGATACCCTGAATCTGCCGCAGACCAAGTTTAAGATGAAGGCAAATCTGAATCAGAAAGAGCCTATGTACCTTAAGCGCTGGGAAAAAGAAGATTTATACGGAATGCTGCAAAATCATGCAGAGGGAAAACCTTTGTATGTACTCCATGACGGCCCTCCGTATGCCAATGGTCATATTCATCTAGGCACTGCTTTTAATAAGATTTTAAAGGATATTATTCTTAAATCCAGGCGGATGGCAGGTTTTCAGGCACCCTATATTCCAGGCTGGGATTGCCACGGTTTGCCTATTGAACATAATGTGGATCAGGAACTTGGTGAGAAGAAAAACACTATCCCCAAGATATCCAAGCGCGGAGCGTGTCGTAAATATGCCGGGAAATGGATAAAAACTCAGAAGGCTGAGTTTAAACGTCTTGGAGTCCTTGGTGACTGGGATGATCCCTATCTCACAATGAATTACGATTACGAAGCAACTATTGCCCAGCAATTTAATAAGTTTCTTTTATCTGGCTCCGTTATCCGTAATAAAAAGCCGGTGTACTGGTGTTCCACTTGTACTACTGCACTTGCCGAAGCGGAGGTTGAATATTACGACCACACTTCACCTTCCATCTATGTGAAATTTCCAGTTGCCGAAGACTGGTCCGATGTTGATCCGGCACTTTCTGGAGATAAGGTCTCTGTGGTTATCTGGACAACCACCCCCTGGACACTACCAGCGAACCTTGCCGTGGCTTTTCATCCTGATTTTGAATACGCCGCTGTAAAAACAGGGGATGAAATCCTGATCCTTGCCAAGGAGATGGTGGAGGGCGTGATGGCAGAAATGGAGATCAGCGACTATTCAATTGCTGCCACATTTTCTGCTAAAGGTCTTGAAAAACGAAAATGTCGCCACCCTTTTATGGATCGTGACTCTTTGATGGTGCTCGCTAATTACGTAACTCTTGAAGCTGGTACCGGATGTGTTCATACTGCACCAGGGCACGGTGCCGACGATTATCTCACCGGGCTTCGCTACGATCTTGAAGTTTTATCTCCGGTTGACAGTGAAGGACGCTATACCGACGAGGCCGGCAAGTATGCTGGTCAACAGGTTCCGGCAGTCAATAAAGTTATTAATGCAGATATGGCTGCAAGTGGTGTTCTGCTGCATGAAGATGCAATAAGGCACAGTTATCCACACTGCTGGCGCTGCAAAAAGCCGGTTATGTATCGGGCAACTCCCCAGTGGTTTATCTCCATGGAGATCAATGATCTTCAAAAAAAGGCATTAAAAGAGATTGAAAATGTTGAATGGACGCCTTCCTGGGGGATGAATCGTATTCACTCCATGGTGGAAAATCGTCCAGACTGGTGTTTGTCACGTCAGCGAACCTGGGGTGTCCCCATAACCGTTGTCAGCTGTCAATCCTGTGGCGAAGTGGTTAAGAGTGAGGCACTGGTTGCACGCATCGATGAGCTGTTTCGTAAAGAAGGAGCCGATGCCTGGTTTAGCCATGAGTTATCCGATTTTCTTGAAGATGGTTATACCTGTGCGTCTTGTGGCGATAGTGAGTTCGAGAAAGAGGAAGATATTCTTGATGTTTGGTTTGATTCGGGATCTTCTCATGCTGCTGTTGTTGAGGCACGGCCCGAGCTACGTTTACCGGCTGATTTATATCTGGAAGGCAGTGATCAACATCGTGGCTGGTTTCAAAGTTCTCTGCTTACCTCCGTTGGAACCCGTGGCCATGCCCCCTTTAAGGGTGTTTTGACTCATGGCTATGTTGTCGATGGAAAGGGTAAGAAGATGTCGAAATCCATCGGAAATGTAGTTGCACCGAGCGAAGTTATTAAAACGTTTGGAGCAGAGGTGCTGCGTCTCTGGGTTGCAAGTGAAGATTATCGTGACGATGTGAAGGTCTCCGATGAAATTCTTAAACAGGTTGCAGACAGTTATCGTAAAATTCGTAATACCATTCGTTATATGCTTGGTAATGTAACTGATTTTGATCCATCCAGTGATGCTGTTCCATTTGATAAGATGGAAGAGATAGATCGCTGGGCACTGGGTCGTTTTGAGGAACTGCGGGAAAAAGTGACCACGGCCTATGAGAAGTATGAATTTCATCCCATTCATCAGGCATTGAACTATTTCTGCGGTACCACCATGAGTTCGTTCTATCTTGATATCTTAAAAGACAGACTGTATTGCTCGGGAACTGATTCGCATCTGCGTCGTTCTGCCCAGACAGTCCTGTATGAGATTCTTGGAGGATTGCTGCAGTTGATGAGTCCGGTGCTTACCTTTACCACAACCGAGGCCTGGGAGCATTTTAAGGGACTTGATGATAAGGCGCCACTGAAGGAAAGCATCTTTTTTACAGAATTTCCTGCTGCTGCACCTGAGAGGCGAGACGCTGTTCAGGAAGAACGCTGGAGTAAATTGATCCAGGTTCGTTCTGCAATAACCAAATCCCTTGAAGCGGCACGTCGTGAGAAGCTTATCGGGCATCCTCTTGAAGCCGAGGTGTTGATTGACGTTAGTGGAGACTGGGCAACATTTATTGAGCAGGAGTGGGAGCAGGTGAGAGATGTTTGTATTATCTCGGTGCTTACCCGTTGTGAAGATAGAAGTGATGTTAGTGATCTGGACTTTCTTGTTAGTGAGGAAATTCCTGAGCTTGCCGTTGCGGTTCGCGCTGCAAGTGGTGAAAAATGCGAACGTTGCTGGACACGTGATCCCTTTGTTGGCAGCAATTCCGATCATCCACAGCTTTGTGAACGCTGTTTGAACGTTGTGCTTGCCATGGATAGTAAGGAGTAGCGGAAAATGCTCTTTTCACTCTCTCTTGTGCTGGTGGTGGTGGTACTGGATCAGCTGACAAAAATCTGGATTGTTAAAAGTTTTCAGCTGTATGAATCGCTGGAAGTTATCCCAGCTTTTTTCAACCTCACCTATCTGACCAATAAGGGCGCCGCTTTTGGTTTTCTGGCAGGGGTAGATGCGGCCTGGCGTCACTATTTTTTTCTGATCCTTGCCTCTGTTGCGCTGGTTTTTGTTGTTATTGCCTGGTTTCGAATGCGAAACGATCATCGTTTTTATGGGCCTGCTCTTGCGTTGATTGCAGGTGGGGCCATTGGCAATGTGATTGATCGGGTTCGTCTGGGCGCAGTGGTTGATTTTCTTGATTTTTATGTGGCAGGCTATCACTGGCCTGCATTTAATGTGGCCGATTCAGCAATATGCGTGGGTGTGGCTCTTTTTCTGCTGGCAAACATTCTGGAAGAAAAACAGAAGAAACAAATACAGGTATAGGATTTAAGGATTACGATGAAAATTGCAGTACTTTTTCCCGGTCAGGGATCACAGTTTTTAGGTATGGGACGTGAGTTTATTGAGTCAGATAAGGATTGTGCAGCCATTATGGATCTTGCCGCTTCCGTCTGTGATTTTCCGTTGGAAAAATTATCTGAGCACGGTCCCATGGAAGAACTTACCCGTGCCGTCCATTTACAACCAGCCATCACTGTGACCAACCTGATCTGCTATCAAGGATTGAAAAAGGCTTGGGGCAATAAACTCTCTGCTGCCTGTTTTGCAGGACATAGTCTCGGTGAGTATTCTGCCCTTTGTGCAGCTGGTGTTCTTTCCGTTGAAGATACTATTCGTCTGGTTACCAAACGTGGTGCTCTTATGGAACGTGAGGGGCAGAAAAATCCCGGTGGAATGCGCGCCGTTCTTGGCAAAACGATCCAGGAGATAGAACACATTATTGCTGGTTGCAGTGATGCTGGAGTGGTTACTGCCGCAAACCATAATACTGAGTTACAGATTGTGATTTCCGGTTCTGTCGCAGGGCTCGATGCCGTATCTGAAGTGGCCACGGAAAGTGGTGCCAGAGTAATTCCTCTTGCCGTAAGTGTCGCCAACCACAGCCCCTTAGTTGCAGATGCCGTTCCTGATTTTACAACGTTTATGGATGGTGTTGAGTTTAATTCTCCAAAAACTCCTGTCTACTTTAATGTTTCAGCTGCCACCGAGCAGGACACCACTGGCATTCGAAAAATGATGGCAAGCCAGATTGCATCTCGTGTGCGCTGGTTTGAAATTATCAGTTCCATGATAGAAGAGGGAGTAGATACCTTTATCGAAGTTGGTCCTAAAACTGTACTGAAGGGAATGATGCGAAAGATTGCCCCCAAGGGATATACGTATCAGGCGCTCCAGTTTGATACTCCGGAAGGACTTGCCAAATGTATGGAAAAACTCGCTTGATCCCATTTTGTATGGGTAATTATCCCCTGTTTTGATGCACAATGATAGAACACTGTGAAAGAATCATAAAGGAAGGCGGTGAACTTGATTTTGATCAGGCAATGGAACTTGCCCGAAAGAGTAGCCTTCCACAGTTATGTGAGGCGGCAGCAAGGCTGTGCCGTGAAATCCACGGAGATCGTTTTGATCTCTGCTCCATTATAAATGCCCGTTCGGGAAAGTGTTCCGAAGATTGCCGCTACTGTGCCCAATCCGTTCATCATAATACCACTATTGAAACCTACCCGCAGATAGCACCTGAAACAGCTCTTGATCAGGCCGTGGAAAATGATGCCTACGGGGTGGAACGTTTGTCTCTGGTTACTGCCGGGCGAAGTTTAACTGTCGCCCAAATGGAAGGGATGGGAGAGCTGTACTCTGTAATGGCAGAGAAGACAGAGCTTCTTTTTTGTGCTTCCATGGGTTTTCTGAGCAGAGAAACGGCGCAGCAACTGGTATCTTTCGGAGTTCGTCGTTATCATTGTAATCTTGAGGCGTGTAAAGACTTCTTTCCTTCTATCTGCAGCACTCACACCTGGGAAGAGAAGGTCGCCACATTAAAAATCGCCCAGGCCGCTGGAATGGATCTCTGTTCCGGTGGTATTATTGGAATGGGTGAGTCCGAAAAGAATCGATTGCAGCTCGCCTTTGAACTACGCGATCTTGGCGTTCTATCTATCCCAATCAATATTCTGAGTCCGATTAAGTCCACTCCTCTTGAAGGTGTTGAACCAATAGCTCTTGACGAGGTACTGCGCTGTGTTGCTCTCTTTCGCTTTATCAATCCCCGTGCGGTAATTCGTATTGCTGGGGGACGAGGCCGTTTTGGTCAAGATCAGTATCGACTGTTTGAAGCTGGAGCAAATGGAGCGATTGTTGGTGATTATTTGACCACCGCTGGTGGCGGAGTTACCAAGGATTTGCTTGAGTTTTCACGACTTGGTTATGATCTGCCTGGAAGCAGGCAATGACAACTGAAGACCTTCTTGCCTATGACCGGCAGCATATCTGGCATCCCTACTCTTCCATAAGCAGTCCTCTTCCTCTGTATGCCGTTGAATCTGCGTCGGGAGTCCGTATTCGATTGCGTGATGGTCGTGAATTGATAGACGGCATGGCTTCCTGGTGGTCTATGATTCATGGCTATAATCATCCAGTTCTTACCACTACAGTGCAGGAACAGGCCGGGAAACTCTCACATGTAATGTTTGGTGGATTGACCCACGAACCAGCTGTGAATTTGAGTCGTACCCTTATTGAGATTACTCCTGATCCGCTGGATCTTGTCTTCTTTGCAGATTCGGGATCGGTTGCCGTGGAAGTGGCCATGAAGATGGCAATCCAATATTTTCATGCTGCGGGAAAGTCAGCCAAGAAACGGTTTCTTACCATTCGCTCCGGATACCATGGTGATGTCTTTCACTGTATGTCGGTCTGTGATCCTGAAAATGGAATGCATGGTATATTTAAAGGTGTGTTGCCGGAATATGTCTTTGCTGACAGACCGGAATGTTCTTTCCACGCAAGTTGGGATGAGCAGGATATACAATCATTTGAGCAATGTATTACCGGATATCATGGATCGCTCTGCGCGGTAATTCTTGAACCCATTGTTCAGGGAGCTGGTGGCATGCGTTTTTACCACCCCGAATATCTTCGCAGGGTACGAGAGCTGTGTGATCGCTATGATGTTTTACTTATTGCAGATGAGATAGCTACTGGCTTTGGACGTAGCGGAAAACTCTTTGCCTGTGAGCATGCGGGGATTGCTCCGGATCTTCTCTGTCTTGGTAAAGCACTCACCGGTGGCTATATGACTCTTGCTGCAGTTTTGGCCACCAGGAAAGTTGGAGAGACGATATCGAAAGGTGATCCCGGAGTCTTTATGCATGGCCCGACGTTTATGGCAAATCCCCTTGCCTGCGCCGTGGCAAATGCCTCTGTGAATCTGCTGCTTAAATCAACGTGGCAGGAAAATGTGGCTGCTCTTGAAAAGGGCTTATCCAGCGGGCTATCTCCCTGTGCTGAGCTTGAAAGTGTCGCAGATGTACGTGTTCTTGGCGGGATTGGCGTTGTTGAGATGAAACAACCGGTCGATATGGAGCATATCCAGGCAGCCTTTGTGGAAAAAGGGGTGTGGGTACGCCCCTTTGGGCGACTGGTCTATGTGATGCCGCCCTACTGTATGACCGGAGACGATCTTGCCATACTGACGAGAACCATATGTGAAGTCCTTGAAGAGGAACAGGCCAGGTGATATCCAGGTACGGAAAGAAGCTTCAGGAACTTGAGGCAAAAGGGCGTTTGCGTGAGCTGAATCCCTACCCAAGAAGTGGTACGGGGCTGGTGCGTTGTAACGATCAAACTCTTTTAAACCTGAGTTCTAATGATTATCTGGGGCTTGGGCAGGATAAGGGACTCTGGCAAGATTTTTATCAGCAGATGGAGGGGGGAGAAAGTGAAAACTTTTCTTTTGCTGCTGCATCGTCGAGATTACTCACTGGAGATTCATTCACTGCCCATCACCTTGAACAGGAGCTTGCAAACGCGTATGGAAGTGAGGCGGTACTGCTCTTTAATTCCGGATATCATGCCAATATTGGTATTTTACCGGCCCTGTTTGGCAAGGGTGATTTAATTCTTTCCGATAAGCTCAATCATGCCTCCATTCATGATGGATTGCAGCTGAGCCGTGCTGATCATAAGCGGTTTCGTCATGCTGACTATGATCAGTTACGCAAACTTCTTATACAATACAGAGGCCGGTATGAGGAGGTGGTGATTGTCTCCGAATCGGTTTTTAGTATGGATGGCGACGAGGCGGATCTTCCCCGTTTGATAGAGTTGAAGCATGAATTCAATGTAAGACTGTATCTTGATGAAGCCCACGGAATTGGTGTCTATGGCGACAAAGGTCTTGGTAAGGCTGAAGAGAAAGGAGTTCTGAAGGAGATTGATTTCCTGGTTGGAACCTTTGGCAAGGCCCTTGCCTCCATTGGAGCATTTGTCTGCTGTTCTCGGGAAATCCGAAGCTTTTTGATAAATCACAGCAGGTCTCTGATATTTACAACTGGTCTGCCCCCGGTGACGCTTAGTTGGAATCGCTTTGTATTTCAGCATGTATTGAAAATGAAAACCGAGCGTAGGCATCTGCAGGAAATTTCCACCAGATTACGTATAGGCCTTGTTGATCAAGGGATTGCAACAGGAGGCAGTACTAATATCGTTCCCGTGCTAATTGGTTCTGATAGCGCAGCACTTGAACGGGCCAAAAAAATGAGGCAACTGGGCTTTTTGATACTGCCCGTTCGTCCTCCCACCGTCCCTGTTGGAACCGCCCGCTTTCGTCTATCCATATGTGCCAGTATGCAATGGGAAGATCTGGAAAAACTCCCGAAACAAATAGCTGAAATGGCAGCTGGTGAATGTAGTGAAGAGTAAATGGTTGCAGAAAAAAAGCAGCGATCGGTTGCTAGTTTTCTGTGCTGGCTGGGGAATGGATGAACATCCTTTTCTTCCTATTGATAGCAAGACGTGGAATGTTCTTATGTTCTACGAATACAGCGATCTCTGTTCTGAGTATGATTTTGCCAGTCTGTTCGCAGGGTATAAGGAAATTGTTCTTCTCTCATGGTCCATGGGTGTCTGGGCAGGACAACAGCTCTTCCACCATTTGTCAGATGTCATTACACTATCCATTGCTATCAATGGAACCCTTTCGCCAATAGATGATCGGTCGGGTATTCCCAGGGCCGTTATTCGGGGAACGCTTGAGAGTCTCGATAATAAACAGCTGTTAAAATTCTATTATCGAATGTGCAGGGACCGTGAGTTGTATCGGAGTTTTTTGAGTAATCAGCCTCAACGCAATATCGAGAGTCAGAGGGTCGAACTTGCAGCAATACTTGCAAGTGCAAAACAGGGATCAAAGGAACAGTCTATCTACGATTGTGCGATTATCTCAGAGCAAGACTTTATTATGCCAACGAAAAATCAACTCAATTACTGGCCTGAAAATATGGTTAAGAGGGTCGATGGAGCGCACTTTCTGTTTTACTCTTATGGTAGTTGGGATGAAATTGTTGAGAGTTTGAGGTGCATGAAATGAGCATTTTGCCAGGGGTCAAGAGGGCGTAATGGTTTTTCATCTAGATAAAGAGCGGATTGGGCGATGTTTTCGTCGTAGCCTTCGGAGTTATGATGAGGCAGCCGTGGTACAGTACAAACTTGCTCGTCTTCTGCTGGAGGCGCTCCAAAATGTACCGGATACAGCGTTCAAGCGTGTTCTTGAGATTGGATGCTGCACAGGAAGTCTTAGTGAGATGCTTTGTGCAAAGAGACGAGTTTGTACTCTTTATCTTAATGACCTGGTTGCAGAATTTGAAGATGTGGTGCTGAATCGTCTTCAAAGACATCATGAAATACAGATAACTCCGCTATTTGGAGATATCGAATCCAAAGTTTTGCCATCGGACTTATCTCTGGTTCTCTCCGGAGCAACTTTTCAATGGCTTAGTGATCTTCCTGCTTTTATTACTCAACTGGGGGAATCATTAAAACCTGGATCCTATCTGGCTTTTTCAATCTTTGGACCTGGAACATTGCAGGAATTTTCGAATCTGACATCGGTGAGTTTGCACTATCATAGTGATCAGGATGTTTTGTCCTTGCTGGAACAGGATTTTATTGTGGAATCATTTTCGACTTTTAAAGATCGACTTTTCTTTCCTTCAGTTCGGGAGATCTTACGCCATATTCGTGCAACCGGAGTTGGTGGAGTGAGTGAGTATCAATGGAATAAAGAGAGTCTTCAAGTATTTAAGAAGCGTTATATTGAAGAGTTCGGCACTAAACAGGGAATACCGGTCAGTTATGCCGCATCCTGTTATGTGGCAAGGAGACGATGATGGGGACGGTCACCTGCATAGCTGGAATTGATACTAATATTGGAAAGACTGTGGCCACTGGGCTTCTTGGCAGAACGCTTTTGACAGCTGGTTATTCCGTGGTAACCCAGAAAGTCGCCCAGACCGGTTGCACTGGTATTGCTGAGGATATTCAGGAGCATAGAAAGTTGATGGGTACTGGACTGTACCCAGCAGATAAAAAGGGAACCACCTGCCCCTACGTGTTTCCCAAACCCTGTTCACCGCACCTTGCTGCGGAGCTTGCTCAAACACAAATTGATACTGAGACAATTACACAGGCAACAAAAAGTTTGGTAGCTGAATTTGATCATGTGCTACTGGAGGGAGTTGGTGGACTGATGGTTCCGCTTACCAGAAGCAGCACTTTCCTCGATTATCTTCAGATACAGGGTTATCCTCTTATCCTGGTATCAAGTTCGAGATTGGGTTCTATCAATCATACGCTTTCAGCTTTGGAACTTGCAAGGGGAAGAGGGGTAGAAGTAAAGGGGATTGTCTATAATTGCCATGAGTATACTGATGTGGAAATTCTGAATGATTCAAGAAATGTATTTGCTAGTTCTTTGGAGAAGTATGGTTTTTCCCCGGTTATTGTAGATATGTACTCTGCTGAGAGTTATTTGAAGCCGGATAAGCCGTTTGACTGTCTCCAATTGTTTAACATTGAATAGTATCTCGTAAATATAAAGAAACGAAAATAGTAGAATTCAGGGAAATTAATAAAATGATTTATTTACAAAAGAAAATATGCCTCAGCTGCCGCAGATACAGATTGGAAGATCCTTACTCTGGAGTATGCCGCGTTGACAAGAGTATTAAGCCGTACCCGAAGAAAACCACGGAAGAGACCTGTGAAAAATGGGAAGATGGCGGACATCAGTATAATATTCGCTGTGGTTGGATTAAGAAAACACTGGCAATGCAAAAAGAGGCAGAAGTGCAATAGTATCGCACTGTTTGCCGGAAAAATAGTTCTTGAGGTCGCGGAATTGGAAGTATTACTGAATAGTTATTATTTGCCTTTTTGCCCCTTTTTTGATATTTCATAATAATGAATAAAAAGATAATGTTATGATTTTTTAGCTTCTTTGGGATCTTACAGGAAAGGTGAGTCGAATGCTTTGTGGAAAACAATCGTTTTTTCGTTTGTTGATGGTTGCAGCGTTAGTTTTTATGCTTGGTGGTTGCTCCGGAGAGGATGCGACAGAGCTCTATAAACAGGGTGTTGTCGCCATGGACGCTGAAAAACCCGATGAAGCAATTATCTGGTTTAAAAAGGCATTGCAGAAGGAACCGAAAATGCCTCTGGCCCATTTTAAACTCGGCCAGATTTATCATAAAAAAGGTAATGGCAAGCTTGCCTATGCTCAATTGAGTCAAGCTGTTCAGCAGGATCCTCAGATGGCAGAGGCGCGCAAGGAGTTGATTTTTCTTCTTGTCGAAAATCGTGCGCTCGAGCAGGTCGTAAAAATATCTGAACAATATCTTGAGATTAATGGAGACGATGAAGAAGTCTATCTGATTCTTGGTAATGCACTGGCGTATTTGAAAAAACTTGATGAGGCTGTTGCAATCCTGAGAAGTGCCGGTGAAAAATATCCTGATAGCCTTCCGGCCCGGGTAAATCTTGCTAAAATGCTGGTTGCAAAGGGTGATGTTCAGGAAGGGCGTGCCATGCTTGAAGCGTTGGCAATAAAGAATCCTGATGAGATCGAGGTACAGATATCTTTGGCCCAGATGTATCAACAGCTGGAACGTTATGATCTTGCCCTGTTAACCCTGGAAGCACTCAAAACAAAAAATCCCGAAAATCCAAAAGCCTATTTTCTGCTTGCCCAGTTATCATTAAAAAAGAATCAGCCCGAACCTGCAAAGGTGATGCTACTTGAAGCTGAAAAGGCTGGTGTGAAGGATTCTGCACTGTATAGAATGCATGCGATGATTCTGCATCGTCAGGGTGATAGTGTGAATGCCTTGAAATATTTCAAGAAAGCTGTTGAATCTTCCACCGATATGACACGCCAGGTTAACCAGATGATTCTGGTCGATTACCATTCGTTTCTTAAGAATTACAAAGAGGCACAGGAAATCCTTGAAATTATCATTGCAGAAGATGACAGTAAAAAGGGATTGAAATCAAAGGTTGTTGAATTGTTTCTGGCACAGGGCGAGTTTGATCAGGCAAGAAGTTCGGTGGATGCGCTCTTAAAAGAAGACAGCGGCGATGCTCGTGGCCATTTTCTGAAAGGCCTTATGATGATGAAGGAAAAGGATGTTGTCGAGGCACGGGAACAATTTTCCAAGGCGAAGGAACTTGCACCAAATGCTGCTGAAAATCAGTTTTTGTATAGACTGACCTTTATGGAAGAATCTCAGGATATTTCCATAACAGAAATTAGTGAAGCGCTGAAAAAAAATCCAAATCTTACCAAGGCCAGAATGGCACTTGCTGAGTTATATGCCAAGAAAGGTGATTTTCAGGCAAGCCTTGAAGAATTAGATAAAGCGATTGAAAAGCAGGATGATGATGTACGAGCAAGAGCACTCGGGATATCACTACTTCTTAAGATGGGGAAACCTGAGCAGGCCCTTGCAGATGCGCAGTTACTTGTTGAAAAAGATCCGGAAACTGCCTGGCATCGTTTTCGTTTAGCTGAGATTTATTTCTTTACCAAAGAATTTGATAAAGCTTTGCCTCTGTATAAAAAACTCCAGGAAGAAAAGCTGGATAGTGTTCAAATTTTAAACAGAATCGTTGCCATTAGCATGCTGCAAAAGAAGTATGAGAATGCCATGCAGCTTGTTGATGCATTTCTGGCAAAGTATCCTGGAAATGGACCGGCAATAATAGTAAAGGCTAAAGTTTATATCTCTCAAGGATATCTTGATCTTGCAGAGAATGTTCTTTTGCCGGAGGCTGAAAAGGGGAAAGAAGTTGCACCGATTGTAATGCTGGCTGAGTTGTATCTGGCAAAGAAAGATGGTGAGAAGGCAGTTGAGTATTATCAAAAAGCAATTCAGCTGGTTCCTAAAAATATAGGCATTATGATGAAACTTGCTGATTATTACCTGAAGATCGGTGATTACCCAAAAGCCATCGACAGTTATGAGCAAGTGCTGCAGCAGAAAGATGATTTTATGCCGGCCATGAATAACCTTGCCTTTTTGTATACTGAGGAAGGGGGAGACCTGGATCGTGCCCTTGAGCTTGCAAACTTAGTATCGAAGAAACTTCCCGATAACCCTGATGTGGCTGACACTCTTGGCTGGATCTATGTGATGAAACAGAGTTATTCACAGGCGGAGCCATATTTGCAGCTGGCAATTGATGCCAAACCGAATAACCCTACAATTGTGTATCATATGGGAATGCTGCGTTTTGGTCAGAATGCGATTGTAGAAGCTGAAACACTGTTAACAAGTGCTATTGAGAAAGGTATTCGCGGGAGTGAACTTGAAAAAGCAAATAAGGCGCTTGCTCAGTTAGCAGGAGCAAAAGAAAAATTTGCGACAGCAGTTACTGCAAAAGAGAGTGGTGATGCTGCGCAGGCGATAGTTCTTTTTGAAGAGATTCTTGATGCTGAAGGTTTCAGCAGTGATGCTGCCGCAAATCTTGCTATGCTTTACGCTGAGCAGAATAAGGATATCACAAAGGCTTTGGAGCTTGCCCAGAAGGCCTACGATGCCCAACCTTCGAATCCGGTTGCTGCAGATGCTCTGGGATGGGTATATTATTATCAGGGCTCTCTTCTTATGGCAAAGCAGTATGTTGAGCAATCGATTGATAAGAACGACAAATATGGACCTGCTTATATCCACCTTGGGGCTGTCTATCTTAAGAAAGAAGATCGCGAGGCAGCAAAGAAGGCGTTTGAGACTGCTCAATCGATGGAACTGTCGGTTGCGGATCAGCAGCAGGTTGAAAAATTGATCAAGGAACTTGAGCAGTAATCCCTTTTAGTTCCGTCCGGTTTGGGGATTGCATAACTTAACCTGATTACGACTAAAACTCAGGTAACAGAAAGATTCACTTGTAGGAGCCTGCCCCTGCGGGCGAAAAGTATCAGCATCAGCAAAAGCTGATCTTAGCCGGAAGTGTTGGGTCGTGTTACGATTGTAGTGTTTGAAAGACAGTCGTTTCCAAACGTTGCTATCAAGGTATAAAGATTATATCCCCAGATTCCAATTGAAAATCCACGTCTGGTTCCTCACCTTTTAAGGCTTTGTCGTAATTATAGGGAAGATTTTGCTGCTTCCCATCCACCCTGCGAATGATAATGATATCATTTGTATCTGCAAAATCAGAAACCCCACCAGCTTGTGAGATGGCTTCGAAGGGAGTCATTGGCTCGACAAAAGGACGCAATCCTTTACTATTGCTGCCGGGGCCAGATATGGTGACTGTTTGCGGGTCTTTAATATAAACTGATTGGAGTCGTGGAATGTGAACAATATCCCCACCCTGGATAGTGGGGAAGGATTTACTACTCCCGGAGCCACCAGTTCGGATAAGGACTTCCATATTGAATGATTCCTTATTGCCATCTGCCCGCATAATATTAATATTGGAGAGGTCTGCATCGACAGTCTCCCCATTGGCCATGATCAGAAGATCAAGCAGATTGATGTTCTTTTCTTTGGGAACCGGGTAAGTGCCGGGATTGTGCACGGCGCCAAAAATTCGAATTTTAGAATTAATCGCATCCGCTTGATTCGCGTTAATATCATCTGTTGCCAATGCCAGTGGTACAAAAACGGTATCGTTTTCATGGAGTGGAGGTAAGATGCGGGGATCCCCTTTTAACAGGTATTGGTGAATATCTGCCTGTATTTTTTGAGGCTTGCCGTTATCCATTCTGGAGATGCTTACTTTTGAAAGATCCGTATTCTCAAGAGCCCCCCCTGCCTGACTAAGAATCATCTGAATATTTGCTGATTCTGGTATGTTATACCAACCAGGAGCTGCAACATGTCCAAGGATCTGGATATAATGTCTTTTTTCTATGAGATTGACGGATGCCCGATCACTTTTAGAGAGGTATTTGGGCAGGTTGCGGGTAAGCATTTCACTTATCTGCTGTGTGGTATGACCTGATATCTTGATATTTCCCTGGCTTGGCAGAAAAATATATCCGTGCCGATCAACTTCCACCTTTTCTTTAAAGTAGTTTTTCTCTGTTGGGCTGAATTCACTGGTTACTTCTTTTGGTATGATTACGTAGAGAAGATCGCCGTTATCAATAATAATATCATTTGTCTTTGCAGTCGAAGAGGAAAGAAAAAGGGAGAAAAGAAAGAAAAAGAGTAGGGGAGAGAGAGCTACCTGATATCTTACCGTCCGAAGAGCCTGAACCATGAGAACCACCTGGGAAAATAGGGTTAAATTAGAGACATTTGTCGTCAACATATCACTTTTACTCATTATTTACCATGGCATATTATTCGTCCTTTGCTTGTCCATGGTAATTTTCGGAAAATCGTGAAAAAAAGGCACCTGATTACCACTGAAGCTCAGGTAACTGCAAAAGGGAACTGTAGGAGCTCATCCCTGTGAGCGATTTTCCACGTTTAGCAATATGTTTATTCGCTCGCAAGCTCCTATATCAAATATAGTTTAGCTGTGCCTTGATGGTGATCAAAAAACAGGTATGACAAACTGAGTTACGAAATGTAGGTGAAAATACTAGTTTTTTCAAACAGGATAAATAAGTATTGCTCTTCAATTATCTATATTATAAGGTATTTATAGAGTTGTTTATGCGGTGATGAGTCATAAAGATATCACCTTATTATATGCTTTTGTTTTATTTCAGGAAATCATAGGATACCGAATAGATGAATGTTCTTGTAACCGGTGGTGCCGGATATATAGGAAGCCATACCTGCCTTGAGTTGCTGGATGCTGGAGATGACGTTATTGTTCTCGATAATTTGTCGAATTCCAATCTGGAAGGGTTACGCAGGGTAGAGAAATTAACCGGCAAAAAGGTCAAGTTTTTTGAGGCTGATCTGCTTGATCCTGCTGCAGTTGAAGAAGTCTTTAATTCCTGTCCTGATATCGAATCGGTGATTCATTTTGCCGGGTTAAAGGCTGTTGGAGAATCCGTTGAACAGCCGCAACGATATTATGACAATAATATTATAGGTACTCTAAATCTTACTCGTGTTATGGCAAAGCATGGGGTGAAGAATATTGTGTTTAGTTCTTCTGCCACAGTGTATGGCGATCCTGCAACCGTTCCTATTCTAGAAAACTTTCCTCTGTCATGCACCAATCCATATGGCCGCACTAAGCTGATGGTGGAAGAGATGCTTTCTGATTTGAACGTGGCTGACCCTGAATGGAATGTGGTGCTGCTCCGTTATTTTAATCCGGTTGGTGCCCATAAAAGCGGCAGAATCGGAGAGGATCCAAACGGAATACCAAATAACCTTATGCCATATATCTCACAGGTTGCGGTTGGTAAGTTGCAGCAACTTTCAGTCTTTGGCGATGATTATTCGACTCCCGATGGAACCGGGGTGCGTGATTATATTCATGTTGTTGACCTGGCACTCGGGCATTTAAAAGCACTCGCTAAGCTCTCTTCAAGCCCCGGAGTAGTAACCTACAATCTTGGAACCGGAAATGGATATAGTGTGCTTGATATGGTGAAGGCCTTTGAGAAAGCAAGTGGCAAAGAGGTGGCTTATACAATTGTTGAACGCAGGCAGGGGGATATTGCACAATGTTTTGCAAATCCAGCCCTTGCTGCAAAGGAACTTGGCTGGAAAGCAACGCGAGGTCTTGAAGAAATGTGTGAAGATACCTGGCGTTGGCAATCTGGAAACCCTCAGGGATTTTGCTGATTTATATACTATCTGTGGTATAGAGTAATTGTAAGTTTTTAATCTGAAATTTTAACGCTTAAAATGGTTTTGTAAATGAATATAACAATGATAGGAACAGGCTATGTAGGCCTTGTTACAGGAGCATGTCTTGCCGAATTTGGTCATCGTGTGACCTGTATGGATTTGGATCTTGCAAAGATTGACCGGCTTAAGAATGGTGAAATACCAATCTATGAACCGGGTCTTGATGTCCTTGTTGCCAAAGGTGTTAAAGACGGGCGCTTACAGTTTTCATCAGATATGGCTGATTGTGTTCCCGAGGCACAGGCTGTTTTTGTGGCTGTTGGTACACCATCTTCCCGGCGGGGAGACGGCTATGCAGATTTGACCTATATTTATGCAGCTGCAAAGGATATTGCAAAGCACCTTGCAGGCTATACAGTGGTTGTGGATAAAAGTACTGTGCCGGTAGGAACTGCCAGACAGGTGCAGCGTATTATTCGTGAAGAGAACCCAAATGCTTCTTTTGATGTGGCTTCTAACCCTGAATTCTTACGGGAAGGCGCCGCTATCAGCGATTTTATGAGACCTGACAGAGTTGTTGTCGGAACAGATTCTGAGAAAGCCCGTGAAGTTATGAAAGAGGTCTATGATCCTCTTTTTCTGCTTTCCACACCATTTGTTTTTACAGGGCCTGAATCCGCAGAGCTTATAAAATATGCGGCCAATGCATTTCTTGCTATGAAAATTTCATTTATTAATGAGATGTCCGCTTTGTGTGAAGAGGTTGGGGCAGACGTTGTTGATCTTGCAAAAGGTGTTGGTCTTGATGGCAGGATTGGGAGTAAATTTCTTCATCCCGGCCCTGGTTATGGCGGGTCCTGTTTTCCTAAGGATACTCTTGCTCTGTTACGAATTGCCCAGGAACATGGTGTTACTGCTCGTTCTGTTGAAGCTGCAGTTGAAATTAATGCAGCCCAGAAAGCGCATATGGTAAAGAAAATCAGAGATGCGCTGGGTGGCGATGAATCCGGAAAAACCATTGCAGCTCTTGGTCTTGCTTTTAAGCCGGAAACAGATGATTTACGCGAATCTCCTCCACTTTCTATTTTACCACCACTTGCTGAAAAGGGAGCAAAAATTCGAGCACACGACCCACAGGCAATGAAAGAAGCAAAGGAAATGTACCCTGATTTTACATATGTTGAAAATGCGTATGAAGCATGTGAAGGCGCTGATGTGGTTGTTCTGTTTACCGAATGGAACCAGTACCGTGCTCTGGATTTAGCTGAGTTAAAAGCAAATATGAAAGGTTCCATCTTCGTCGATTTGCGAAATGTTTATTCTCCTAAACAGATCAAAGATGCCGGCTTTACCTATTATGGGCTTGGCCGAAAATAACAAAAGCTCCGTTGAGCGGGTTAAGGAGTTTCTAAAAAAAGATTCCAACATTCAACAGGCACTTTTGTTTGGTTCATACGCAACTGACACCTACAACAGTCAGAGCGATATGGATTTGGCGATACAATTAAAAGGGCCGATGAGTGCAGCACAAAAGATGTATTATCTGGAGAAATTACAGAACTGCACTGGGGTGGATATTGATCTTGTCGGTTTGCATCGTGTTGGGCAACCATTATTGTCACAAATTCTAAAATATGGACAGCGTCTTAAAGAGAGTTCACTACAGTATGCCGAGCTTGCAGTGAAGAATGTAAATACGGCAGAGGATTTTTTACCATACATTAAGCGCATGCTTAAAGAGCGAAGAAAGAGATTACTCAGTGAATAAAATTGTTCGTCACTGAAAAAAAATAAGTAATTGCAGGATTTTGTGGTGTGCGTGTTGATGAAATCCTGCAAGAGGCCAATTGAAAAAATGTACAAAGTAAGGAGAGTGTAAATAGTGTACGACGATCGTTCAATGGAACTTGATAGAACAGTCTTTTTTATGGATGTTCTTCTTTCTATTGTGGTCTTTGTACTCTCTTTTGAGGTCAGGGAAATTCTTCGTCCGGATGGTGATATCAATTTCTTTACCCACCTTTTTCTTCTTCCTCTTTTGCTGGTTCTTGTCGTTTCCTTTTTGTCTTATTTTGGGGCTTATGCGCTTCCTAAATATACAAGCATTACAAAGTATGCCTGGTCTGTTTTCAGGGGCGTGGCTCTTGCAATAGGTATCCTTCTGTCGCTTCTTTTTTTCTTTAATATTCAATATATAAGCCGCGTTGTTATTTTTAATTTTGCAGGTGGTGAATTTGTAGCTCTTCTGGGTCTTCGCATAGTTGTAAAAAACTATTTTTTCAGATCCCTTGCCAGTGGAGTAAATACCTTAAAAGTTTTGATTGTCGGCACTGGCGAAAGAGCAAAAGATTTAGTCAAAGAACTCGAAAAACAAGCCGACTGGGGAGTCGAAATAGTCGGTTACATTGATCCGGATCCAACTCGTATTGGTCAGACTATTAAAGGGGCACAAGTAATTGGTGCACTGGACAATATTGATGAATGCCTGAAGAAGCATGTTATTGATGAGGTTATCATCGCAATCCCACGTTCAATGCTGGAAGATGCCGAACCCATTGTAATTGCCTGTGAAGAAGAGGGGATAAAATTACGATTTATGGCCGATGTCTTCAATGTCCATGTGGCAAAAATATCATTAACCGTGATGGGTCAAATACCATTGTTGACGCTGGAATCTGTTGCTCAGGACAGTACTCAATTGCTGATTAAGCGTATCTTTGATTTTATAGTTACCTTACTGGCAATGCCCGTTGTTTTGCCTATTCTGCTTGTTACTGCTATTGCTATAAAACTGGATTCACCAGGAGCCGTTATTTTTGTACAGCAACGAGTAGGCTTAAAAAAACGATATTTTCCCATGTATAAGTTGCGTTCAATGTATATGGACGCCGAAGAAAAGTTAAAAGAGATAGAACACCTGAATGAAGCGGACGGCCCTATTTTTAAAATGGAAAATGATCCCCGTATAACACGAGTGGGACGCTTTATACGGAAAACCAGTATCGATGAACTTCCACAGTTATTTAATGTATTGCGTGGTGAAATGAGTCTCGTTGGCCCAAGACCCATGTCCATAAGAGATGTTGATTTATTTGACAGAGGGATCCAGCGCAGACGATTTAGTGTAACACCTGGGCTTACCTGTATCTGGCAGATTTCAGGGAGAAGTAACCTGCCTTTTCATAAGTGGCTTGAGCTTGATCTTGAATATATCGAAAACTGGTCACTATGGTTGGATTTTAAGATATTACTGAAAACACCTGTTGCTGTTTTGAAATCAAAGGGGGCTGCATAATGCGATCCGAACAATTTAACACGAAGTTGATGTTTTCGGCCTTGCTGGCATTTGCACTTTTTGTTGCCGCCTATTTTCCAGCCTTTCAGATCCTTGTGGGGAAATGGTCAAATTCTGAAGAGTATAGCCATGCATTTTTAACTCTCCCTATTCTATTGTACATGGTATGGGAGAAAAAAAAGACGTTACTTGAGGACAAACCACACTATTCAATGCTTGGTCTGTTTCTTATTGTTCTGTCAAGCATTTGTTATCTTTTTGCTTTATTGACTCAAGTACCTACCTTTATTTCTATGTCAATGTATTTCACGATTGTTGGCGTTCTGATTTATATGCTCGGTATTAAATCAATACAGACACTTTTCATGCCTTTAGTTCTTCTTCTGATTCTTATCCCGGTCCCGGATCAGCTCTACATAAAACTAACCTTTCCTTTGCAACTGAAAGTCTCACAATTGAGTGAGATACTGGTTGAATTCTTTGGTGTTCCCATTTTTCGCGAAGGAAATGTGATGAATGCGCCAGGGAAAAGCTTCGAGGTTGTAGAAGCATGTAGCGGAATGCGATCCATAATTACTCTTCTGACGTTGAGTTTGATTATGGGGTACTTTATGCTGAAAAAGAAAGTTTCCAAAGTTGTTTTGCTCCTTACCAGCTTACCGATTGCGATCATTGTGAATATCATTCGGGTAAGTTCGATGATTTTGCTCTATCATTTCTTCCAACTGGATCTTTCTGAAGGGTTTCTACATACCTTAACTGGCGTACTGGTTTTTGGCATTGCTCTCATTATGTTATTATTTATCCATAAGGTACTGGAACTTTGGGAAACAAAATGAACAGAAAACTGTTGATACTGAGTGTGTTATTTAGTGTTACATGCATATTTATATACACCAGAAGTGGCACGGAACATGTTAACAAACAACCAATAAAACAATATTTCGAGAACATTGAAGGATATAAGACCCTTCGACATGTTGAGATGGAAGAAAATGTTCTCAGTTTGTTGAAGCTGGATGACTATTTATTTACGGATTACCAGGGGCCAAATGGAAAAATAACTCTTTATATTGGGTATTATTATACAGCCGACAAAGCCTCAGCTGCCCACTCTCCACTGATTTGTTATCCGAGTCAAGGCTGGGTGATTGAAAAGCAAGTACCTGATCTAAGTGTCAACGTTGATCCATTCGTTATTAACTATAATGAGATTATTACTTCGTTAGGCGGACAAAAGGAACTTGTTTTGTATTGGTTTCAAGCGCATCATGATACCAATACTAAGGCATTTAAAAATAAAACTAATGTTGCCTATAATAAACTTACTAATCAGGGGGAGCAGCATGCTTTTGTTCGGGTTTCTGTATCCTTAGGTCCTGCGAATATCAATCAAGTGCAACAAGATGCGATTGACTTTATAAAGACTTTTTATCCGCAATTTATTCAGTTTGTTGATGAACGTTAAGGCTATCTGATTTGTGTACTTCCAGTTTATAATGGTGAAACCACTGTGAAATCAATAAGATGTTTGGGCGATCTTGCTATTAATGGGGCGGCACCAGCGTTTGAACAGCCATTACATGTTGGTCGGCCCAACATTGGTAGCCGGGACTCTTTTTTAGCATATGCAGAGACAATCTTTGATAGTCGTTGGCTAAGTAATAATGGGCCAATGGTTCAAGAGTTAGAACAGCGTGTTGCTGATTATCACGATGTGAAGCATTGTGTCGCCATGTGTAATGGTACGGTAGCATTGGAGATTGCTATTCGTGCGCTGGGACTTGAGGGGGAAGTTGTTATCCCTTCATACACATTTATTGCAACAGCACATGCTTTGCATTGGCAAGCTATTACGCCTGTATTTGCCGATATAGATTCAGTCACACACACACTTGATCCTGATGCTGTTCGTCAAATGATTACTCCACGTACCTCTGGTATTATTGGGGTTCATCTCTGGGGACGTGCCTCTGCTGTCGAAGGATTGCAAGCAATAGCTGATGAATATGATTTGAAGTTGATGTTTGATGCTGCACATGCTTTTGGCTGTTCACATAAAGGACAAATGATTGGTAACTTTGGTGCTTGTGAGGTTTTGAGTTTTCATGCAACCAAATTTTTCAATACCTTTGAGGGTGGTGCCGTCCTCACTAATGATGACGAACTTGCCGAAACCATGCGTCTGATGCGCAACTTTGGATTCTCTGGCCTTGATAATGTTATCCATCCAGGTACAAACGGTAAGATGATTGAAGTTTCCGCTGCGATGGGACTTGTCAATCTGGATGCTATCGATAGCGTGATTGATGCCAATCGCTATAACTATCATGTCTACCATGAGGAATTATCGAAGTTAACCGGTATCAGCGTGCTCACCTTCGATGAAACCGAGCGTAACAACTACCAATATGTGGTGATGGAAGTTGGTGAAGATTGCCCTATGACCAGGGACCAAATCATCATCGCCCTGCATGCAGAAAATATATTAGCGAGAAAATATTTCTGGCCAGGTTGCCATAACATGAAACCCTATCGTCAGTTGTACCCTCACGCTGGCCTTTTGTTAGCGAATACCAAAAAGGTTGCGGACAGGGGTATAGTTTTGCCAACAGGAACGGCCATGGATACTGGAAGAATAAGAGTTGTGACCTCCATAATCCGCGTATTGTTGACGGATAAGACATGAACCTTGCGATAATGCAACCTTATTTCATTCCTTATCTTGGTTATTGGCAGCTTCTTAACACTGTTGATCGATTTGTGATCTACGATGACGTAACTTTTATCAAGGGAGGGTGGATTAACAGGAATCGTATTCTGATTAACGGTAAACCAAGTTACATTACAATACCTCTGCATAAGGCGTCTTCGTATAAACTGATCTGTGACATATACTTGCAGTCTTCACTCACCTGGCGGGAAAAAACGATTAAATCGATTGAAAACACCTATCGAAAAGCACCATTTTTTTCTGATATCTTCCCGATTTTCAAGAAAATTATCTACTATGAAACTGATAGTTTAGCAGATTTTCTTACCCACAATATTACCTCTTTGGCTACATTCATGGGAATAAAGACTGAATTTGTGGTGACTAGTCGCTGTTATCATAACAACAACTTGACCGGTCAGGATAGAGTGCTTGATATCTGCAAGCGAGAAAGCGCAACCAAATATATTAATCCGCAAGGCGGACAAAAACTTTACGATACAGAAACCTTCAATAAACAAGGTCTTGATCTACGCTTCATTGTGATGCGATCCATACCGTACAAACAACGCTCTACTGGATTTGTACCATATCTTTCAATCATTGATGCATTAATGGCGATTGGAACGATTGGGGTTATGGAACACTTGACGGAATTTGACTTAAGTAAAAGGGAAAGTCCCAATGTATAAAACATCAGAAGAAAAAGAACGTGAAGCGATATTCAGAAGGAATCCCCAACTGGAAGCGCTGCTAAATTCTTTAAATAAAACATTATGCTGTGCCGAAGAACAATTTCTTGAGGCGCCATCCACACTTGGCAAAGATTATCCGCTTATTTTTATAATGGGGCCATTGCGTAGCGGAACGACTTTATTCACACAATGGTTAGCCAATAGTGGCTTAGTTGCATACCCCACCAATCTTCTCTCCAGGTTCTATGGCGCCCCGGTGGTTGGGGCGCAGATCCAGCTACTCTTAACTGATCCGCGCTACAATTTCCGTAATGAGATTCTTGAATTCAACAGCCCAATTTCATTTGAGTCAGAGAATGGTAAGACAAAAGGCGCATTAGCACCCAATGAATTCTGGTATTTTTGGCGGCGATTTCTTCCTTTTCGGGAATTGGACTGGCTACCTGATGAAGAACTGTTTCGTGTTGTTGATCAAGAAAAACTGTCGAATGAACTCACGACACTTACGCGGGTGTTTGATAAACCTTTCGCGCTGAAAAGCATGATCCTGAATTACAACATACCCTTTCTAGATGCAGTCTTTAAAAAAGCAATTTTTGTCCAGATTAAACGAGATCCGATAACGAATGTGGCATCCATACTAGAAGCACGTAAACGACAACTTGGCAGTAAGAAGGAGTGGTATTCATTTAAAATTCCCGAATACCCTCAACTGATAAACCTTGACCCAGTAACACAATCCGCTGGCCAATTGCACTACATCAACAGTGCTGTATCAAAAGGCATTGCAACTGTCAGCGAATCCAGAAAGTTAGTAGTACAATACGAGGAATTCTGTCAAAACCCCTATTGTGTATTTGAAGAGTTACTAATGAAATTGGGGTTTTCTGAAGGCAGCTACAGCTACTGCGGACCAAAACAATTTGAGGTATCTAGAAATGCTGATATTCCCAACAGGGAACTGATTGAAAAGGCGTTGTCCAAATTTCTGAAAAAAAAAAACCTATAATACGTTAATATATAAAATATGGACAACCTTCAATATGAAGGCATTTATTGTTACCCTTTTTCAGAACTGGCACAAACCAATATTCTGAAAACCCCCATCTTATCTTGACTCGAATTATTTGTTCTGATGACAGATGTGGCAATGAAACACGAAGAGCCAGGAAAAACACTCAATTGGGATCCGAACTGAAAATAAAAACAATTCGTGCAGGAGCATGGAGCCTTGTTGAAGCATTAACCATGCGAGGCGTACAATTTGTCGTCGGGATTATTTTGGCAAGATTGCTCCTACCAGAACAGTTTGGTTTGATTGGCATGCTGATGGTTTTTACTGCTCTTGCGCAAACGCTAATGGATAGTGGCTTCGGGGCTGCCCTGATCCAGAAACAGGACCTAACTGAAAAAGATATTAATTCTATTTTTTACTTCAATATTCTTACCGGAGTTCTTCTTGTCTGCTGTTTATACGTTGTTTCACCGTGGATAGCTACTTTTTATGATCAGCCTATTCTTTCTCCATTACTACGATTAATTTCCCTTACGCTGATTATTAATGCCTTGGGCTTAGTACAGAATGTACTCATAGTCAGGGAACTTAATTTTAAGATTCAAGCCAAAGTTACATTTATTGCCAGTATTCTTTCCGGAGTAATAGGCATTAGTATGGCCTACCAAGGCTATGGCGTCTGGAGCCTGGCAGCTCAGCAAATTTCCAGCTCAATATTTCGAACTATTTTATTATGGCTATTTAGCAGCTGGCGCCCTGCCTGGATATTTAGTTTTAAATCATTACGAGAGATGTTTCGCTTCGGATCAAAGTTATTAGCAGCAGGAGTACTGAACACTTTTTTCGATAATGTTTATCTAATTGTTATTGGAAAATTATTTCCACTAGCCGAGTTGGGTTATTTTACTCGAGCTAAAAATTTACAACAGTTACCATCGACAACCCTGTCTAGTGTGGTTAGCAGAGTTACATTTCCTGTTTTTTCTGCCATACAGGATGATCCGGAGCGTATTAAACGAGGAATGAAAAAAGCCCTAACAATGTTGGTATTCATCAACTTTCCAATGATGCTAGGACTGGCAGTAGTTTCTCGCCCATTAGTTTTGGTCTTATTAACTGAAAAATGGACACCCTGTATCCCCTACTTACAACTTTTATGTCTTGTGGGAGTAATGTTCCCCTTGCATGTTATTAATCTAAATGTCCTCCAGGCTATGGGGAAGTCGGATCTCTTTTTGCGACTTGAAATTATAAAAAAATCCTTAGTGGTACTTAATATTGTTATAACGTATCGCTGGGGGATCTCTGCCATGATCTATGGCCAACTCGTCATATCATTTTTCAGTTATTATCTAAATGCCTATTACAACACAAAGCTTATTGACTATTCCCTCCTTGAGCAGATATCTGATCTCTGTCCTTATTTACTGACAGCTGTCATAATGACAGTTGCTATTTATGGCATTACATACCTACCAATAAACAACCCTTCATTATTGCTGATTGGGCAAACTATTAGCGGTTTTGCATTGTATTTAACCCTTTGCCACATTTTCAAATTAACGGCATATACCGAAATGAAACGAATGGTGGCTGATAGATTCCCGGCCATTACAACTTACTAAGGAATGTCTTAATGACAATTAGGTTTCAATGTTTCAACTTACTGAGCAACTTCCAATGAAACACATGCAAAAACCATTGGTTAGCGTGAAAATGATCACTTATAACCATGAGCCTTACATTACGCAAGCAATCGAAGGGGTTCTGATGCAAAAGACAGATTTTCCTTTTGAGCTTGTTATTGGTGAAGACTGTTCGACTGATGGAACACGTGAAAGAGTCCTTGCCTATCAAAAAAAATATCCTGGCATAATACGCGTAATTACTTCCAAACAAAATGTGGGGATGAAAAAAAATGGACGGCGAACAGAACAAGCCTGCAATGGAAAGTATATCGCCTTTTGTGAAGGCGATGATTATTGGCACAATCCCAACAAACTTCAACTGCAAGTTAACTACCTTGAAACTCATCCAAAGTGCGGTCTAGTATGCTCTGATTATGATGTGTATAATACTACAACTAATAAACACATAAAAAATTATGTTAAATATAGACAATTGATTTTCCCAGATAAACCTCAACTTATAGATTTTTTAATTAGAGATACGGTTCTTGTGGTAGGGATTCTCACCTGTGCTGTAATTGCAAGGAAAAAATTAGTAGAGGATATTAGGAAGGCTGATCCTTATCTTCATTGTGATGATATTTTTCTAATGGGAGACACGCAATTATGGGCGGAGATGTCAGTTTGCTCTGAGATTCATTTTATAGGCGAATCATTTGTGACCCATAATATATTGGCGAATTCGGCGTCTAATCATAAAGATTTGAAGAAGCAACTTCGTTTTTATATTTCTGGCGCAAAATTATACTGTTATTTATGTGCTAAATATGAGATGCCTACTAACCTTAAAAAAATGCATAAAGGCAATTTGCAACACTATTCTCTTCAACTGGCTTTTCATGAAATGAATCCAAAATTAGCAGAAAAGGTACGAAAAGATAAAATAAGATTTACATATATAGAATGGCTAAAATATTATGGAGCTAAAAATACAATTATTCATTTTCTTTGTGGTACCGTAATGATTGTCAAAAATATTTTTAGAAAAAAATATTTAAAGTGGAGTTGACGAAGCCTTTATAAATATAGATTGTACTGCATTTGTGAATTGATCTTACCAATCTGGTAAAGATTTTCGTGTTTGTTAAAAAACATGAGAGGATTTTAATTATGACAAAGTTTTCTTTTTTTGGTGCAGCGACTGATACTGGCAATCTTGGCGTTTCTGCCCTGTGTTATGCAACGATTAAAAATATTATCAAACAGCAACCAAAGGCGGAGTTTACTGTTTTTGATTATGGCAAGGGGCGAAGCAAGATGGTAGGTGTCCCTGGTTGCACAGATGCTACTTTATACAGACAGGGAGCCGTGTATGCTCGGAATCCATTTAGGTTAGAAAACATTCGACTATGGACTTTTCTTTCTAAAATTGGTGGTTTGGGAAATGAAGGTGTTCTTACACTGAAAGAATCTGATGCTGTCCTTGATATAAGTGGTGGGGACAGTTTTACTGATTTATATGGTCAACGATGTTTTAGGAGCATCACCTTGATGAAATTACTAGCGCTGCAATTTAAGAAGCCATTAATTTTACTGCCACAGACTTATGGTCCATTTCAAAGTGAGAGCAATAAAAAAATTGCATCAGAAATAGTTAAGAAAGCGAAATATGCATGGGCTCGTGACTCTCGCAGCTATGCTGTATTGAAAAATTTGCTTGGAGATTCTTATGATCCCCATCGGCATAGATGTGGTGTTGATGTGGCCTTTGGACTGCCTGGGATAAAGCCGGTTCTTGTGACGCAAACTTTGCAGGATTTTTTTAAAAAAAATGGCTCAGAAATTATTGGAATTAATATTAGTGGGCTGATTTATAATAACCCAGCAAAAGCGAAAGAACAATTTGGGTTGAAGGCTGATTACAATAAAGTTTTATTTGATCTTCTACGACGGTTTTTAAAAGAAACAGATTGCAAGATAGCCTTGATTCCTCATGTCGTAACTCCAAAGGGTCATTACGAATCTGATCTCGATGCATGTGCTGATGTTGTTGCACGGCTTGGAGGACAGGGAGTAGACAGAATTAATATTATCCCTGCCTATGAAAATCCGTGTGAGGTAAAGTGGGTGATTCAACAATGTGACTGGTTTTGTGGAACGAGGATGCATGCTACGATCGCTGCTTTATCCTCTGCAATACCTGCTTCAGCAATTTCCTATAGTCCAAAGACCCTCGGGGTGTTTGAAACATGTGGCCAAGGTGAGCATGTTGCTGATCCGCAGAAACTCGGGGCTGGGGAAATGGTGGAATGGCTGTGGCATTCCTGGAGAAACAGGAAAAGAGCTAAGATAAACTATGAGGACTATTTACCTATTGTAAAAAAGATGGTTGATGAGCAGATTAGATTGATCCTCAAGGCTACCTAACTATGGCTGTTATAAATATTTCTCAGTTTTCTCATAAGGTTTGTTTTCCAAGGATAGAGAATTAGAATGCGAAAGAACAACCCTTTAGTTTCGGTCATAATCCCAACTTTCAACAGGGCTTTTTGTATCTGCGAAACGATAGACAGTGCGTTAGCCCAGTCGTATAACTATATAGAAATTATTGTAATTGATGATGGTTCGACAGATTCTACACGAAAGTTGTTGGAAAAGTATGGATCCAAGATTAATTATTTGTGGCAAGAAAATGCAGGAGTAAGTGCTGCGAGAAATGCAGGCGTAAGAGCAGCAAAAGGTAAATGGATTGCCTTCCTTGATTCTGATGATGAATGGTTGCCAGAGAAACTTGAAAAACAAGTTGATTATGCGTGCCTCCATACTGAAATTGTAGCACATGCAACTAATACTATGCTTGTTCATAAAGGCGAGAAGTTGTCACTGTTTGCATTACGTGGTGATGCTGATTTTGCACGAGATGGTTGTGTAATCAAACGAGCATTAATTGATGTTTTATCGATTCAGCTTTTCACCACGCCATCTATAATTATAAAAAAAGATATCCTGGTTAAGGTAGGGCTGTTTGATGTCTCAATGACACTGTATGAAGATTTGGATTGTATGGCTAGGGTTTCCCTGCTAGGTCCTTTCGGCGTAACGAATGAGCAGTTGACTGTAGTGCTACGAAAAGGAGGTGAACTTGAGAGTTTGTCTTCACAACATATTCAGGATCAAGGAAAGACATATCTTTCAATGTTGCAAATCTACAATAAATTACTGAAGCAAAGTCACCTCCTTGATAATCCAGAGTTACGGTACGTTAAGCATGGAGCAAGCTCATGTTTATTTGAGTTGGCATTGTTGGATAGAAGAAGTGGAAATGTCTCTGGATTTTTCCAATTTCTCCTGAAATCGATCAAAGTAAACCTGACACCTAAAGTCATTGTGAAGGCTATCTTAGGACTTCTCTTCGGGCCATGTGGATATAAGAAGATAAAAGCAATAAGATGTAAAAAGGATTCAGGATTCAGACGTTCAGAAATATAAAATATTTTCAAAAAAAATGCGTATAGAAATCGTTGCAGCTGTAAATGATGAACATATTTTGTCCGAGAATTTGGCATCTTCTCCGCTTATTCAAGAGGGGCGGGCAAGATTGCACGTGGAGCTAGGGTTCCCTTCAGCATCATTAGCATATTTGTCAGGTTTAGAAAAATGTACTGAACAGATTGTAGTTTTTGCCCACCAGGATGTGTATCTTCCTGCCGGATGGGAAAAGGGTCTCGAACAAGCAATTGAGACACTTAATAGCAGAGGTGAAAAGTGGGGGGTATTAGGTGTGTTTGGCGTAGATTTAGGAGGTGAATGTTGTGGGCAGGTCTGGAGTTCAGGGCTCAATCAGGAGTTAGTCTTTTCTGTAGAGTATCCACACCCTGTTGTTTCTGTTGATGAGTTGCTTATTGTACTTAACCGAAAATCCGGTCTTACATTTGATACTAACCTGCCGGCATTTCATCTTTATGGCACAGATATTGTTTTGTCTGCTTTGCAAAATGATTATGGTGCTTTTGTTTTCCGTGGGCCAGTTGTTCACAACAGCAATCCTGTACGATATTTAGATGCATCATACCAGCAGGCGTATCAATATATGGCAAGGAAATGGCACTCGCAACTGCCTTTGCAAACCTGTGTACTCCCAGTGACAAAGAACGGATTTCCTCTCTATATCTCACGTATAAAAAGTCTTAAGAAAATCATATTTGGTCAAAAATTAAAACAGCAGCGTAAGTTGAATCCTGCTCAGATTTCTCGAAAGCTGCAATATGAAAATTAACAATATTAAAGACGTTTCTGAATACCAATTATGTTGCGGGTGTGGAGTGTGTGCCTATCTCTATCCCAATGATATAGAAATGGTGGATATACCCTGTCTTGGTCGTCGTCCAAATTTTTTATGTGATAAGGCAACCGTCACGTTTGATCAAGCCTTGCAGGTATGTCCTGGATTCCGTGTTTCACATCCACTGGATCAACCAAATAGGAAGGAACTGATTTCATCCCTTAGTCACTCTTGGGGACCAGTCCTTGAAATATGGGAGGTTCATGCAGCTGATCCAGAAATTCGCTATAAAGGATCAAGTGGGGGCGCAATAACTGCAATTTCTTTGTATTGCCTTGAGCAGGGAGAAATGACAGGTGTTTTACATGTCACTGCTGCCCCCAAACGACCTTATTTAAACCGTACTGTTGTAAGCACTACTCGCCAATCGCTCTTACAAGGGACCGGCTCTCGGTATTCACCAGCAAGTCCATGCGAGAAACTTGGAGAGATCGAAAAATCAGATTGTCTCAACGTTATTGTAGGAAAGCCTTGTGATATTAATGCAGTACAAAATGTCCGTGCCCTTAAAAAGCAGCTTGATACCAAGATCGGTTTGACAATAGCCTGCTTTTGTGCCGGTACTCCTTCCACAAATGGTACATTAGAAATGTTACGTCAAATGAAGGTTGATGATCTTGGACAACTTGCTGGCTTACGTTATCGAGGCAAGGGATGGCCTGGAAAAACAACAGCAGAACCATTGGACAAAAGCGGCAAGTACAAATTTAAAGATCTAGCTTATGAAAATTCATGGGGCGATATTTTACAAAAATATCGACAGTGGCGTTGCTATATCTGCCCCGACCACACTGGCGAATTTGCCGACCTTGCAGTTGGCGACCCATGGTATAAAGAGCGAGATGAAAATGATATCGGCCGTTCCCTTGTTATAGTCAGAACTACTCAGGGAAAGAAAATTTTATATGATGCTGTTGCCAAAGGTTACCTTGTAGCAGAAAAAATGGAAGCGTGGGTCCTCCCCGCCTCACAACCCAACCTGAAGGAAACTCGTGCTAAGCTCTGGGGACAGTTAGTGGCGCTTAAACTACTCAGAGCACCCTGTCCCTTTTATTCAGGGTTTCATTTGTCACATAATTGGTGGTCGCATCTTTCCGTTATACAAAAAATACGATCAATCCTTGGGACAATGAAACGAGTATTTAAAAAAAATCTAAAAAGGAAACAGGAGTTTTAAAAATTAATTATTCATGAAATTTCGGTTTTTTGTACCGCTTCTTTTCTTTTGCGCATGTTTTTTTTATTTTATAGTAAGTACAGCTTTGCTTTCTCAGGATAGAACTCCCACGTGGGGGACTCTTACTTATCCTGATTATGCGATACTTGGAAAAGAAATACCGATTTCGATTTCTTTTACAAACATTTTAACACCAGCTCAGGTGTTTATCTCAATTGTATATAGAAATTCCGAAGAGAAATATTCTGGAGAGTACCATTATAAGGATTTCATTAGTGAACTCTCTGGTACAGGTCAGAAAAGTTTTATCCTTCCATTCTTTGCGTCAGGCACCGTGGCTAAAATTAGAGTTAGAATAGGTTTACTCGAAATACCATTGGACGAAAGTATATCCATTTACCGGACCAAGGCACTTGCTCAACCACTTATTTCCAGTTGGATTCCTGTCTCTCGTGATGGCTTCCCCATCGAAAAAAATATATACTCACTTTCTGATTTATTTTCAAAAGGATACCAAACAGGATATTGGAAAGATAAAAGAGGTGATTATTCATTCTCAGGATGGATAATCACGTTTCTCTATGTGTTTTGCTTCTGTGTGCTATTAGTATTTATATTTAAAACCTCTTTTGCAAATACTGTAGACAGGGTGGTTTGGTGTACTATTTGTGGGGTAATTCTTCTTTTTGCTATTAACAAGCAGTTGGATTTGCAAATGTTAATCACTGATATTGCCAGAACTGCTGCAAAAGAGTATCAGTTTTATGATGTGAGAAAGCCTTTCCAGATAAGAATCATTTCACTGTTTGCCTCTCTGGGATTTAGCACTTTTATCCTACTGCTTTATCTTTTGCGTAAGTCTCACAGAAGTATTTTTTTAGCAATGGGTGGCATGATATGTCTTTTTTCATTTTTGGTCTTACGGTTGATTTCGTACCATAAGATTGAAGTTATATTAAATAGGTCAATTGGGGCGTTTAATTTATTCGGAGGTATAGAAGTTTTTGGGATTTTTCTGATTTGTTGTTCAGTGGTTTGGTATTATAAGAAGCAAAGTCGGTCATGAAAAAATATCAGCCAATTTCCCGATACAACAAAAATAGTATATTTAGTACTATTCAATTGAGAAATAGAAAATCTCCCATCTACTTTCATTTTTTATAGGTTGTTTTTATGTTAACTCCCTCCCTACTATTAAAAACAAACGTATCAGCGGCTAATTCTAAGCACCAACAGATTCAGAATAAAAAATGGATATTTTATGGAATTTGTCTTGTTTTCCTTATCTTCTTTGGCACCTTCTCAGGCTTGTTTTCTCCACAAAAATCTATGGCCAATCCTGATCCGCAGGATTTTCTGAAACAATTTTTACCTTTGTCAGAAGACACCCCACGTGAGATTCAAAACCCATACCATTCAAAAACGGAATGGAAACTTTGGGCTGTCGATTCATCACCTGTGGTTATAGCCAAACCTCATTTTAAGGGCCAATTTAAACTTATAAGTGAAAAGTACCACGAAGTAATTCCGACTTTTGAGAGTACTCCAGGGGCCCCTATGGTACTTCAAGACAATGGAGCGTTATTCGCAAGTTTCTTTGATCGTGGTGCAGCAGCAGGGTTTTTTGATGATGTGTATATGAGTTTGGACAATGGGCACACTGGACTTGGAGGTCCTCTCAAAAATCTTTTTTCTGCATGCAGGGAAAATGTCAACGGCTGGTGATCATCAAACCCGTTTCCAATTGGGGGTTAACTTTACCAGCCAATCGTACGCTGGACTCGGGCGTGCTATTGTTGACGATTTAATAAATAATCTAAATACCGAAAAAAACTTCTTTTTTGCTAATTGTATTCGTGCAACTCCAGCACATAATTCTTTTAAAGATGTACTAGAAGACTCTGTAACAGATAATTATGATGCACTTCACAGTGCGTCCTATCACGCGATAGGACAGTCTGGTAGTGAGGGAAATGCTTTATCTAAAATGATGATAGCGGGTGCTTCAATGCCTCGTACTGTTAAAGACCTGCTTAAACGACATGGTTCCTACGCTATCACATTGCTCACTCTTTTTAAGATGGCACTCCCCTATGCTGACGAAGATGGATTACCTTTGCCATTTGAGCATGAATTGCGTCATAGGCCAGCGTATAGTTCTAATGGTGATCCGGCTCACAAGCATTTTTGCTCTGCCAACGTTCACTTTCATGGATATGATGAAAAACGTCATTTATGGGATATGGCCCGATTGGCCAGAGCAATGGAAGTTGCCCCACCAATTGCTATCATCAATGTAGCTGGCGTACGAATAGAAACCTCAGACGGGCCGATAACTCAACGAGCAATCATAGGAGAACGTATAAAAAGTTCAAGTTTGACATCCATTCGACTGTGGGGAGAGCCAGATGAATCCATCGAAGTCCTGGTTGATTTAAGGAAAAGTTATGACTTGCAAGGACAAGAGTTGAGTTACACTTGTCAAAACCTGTATCCTAATCAAAAGAACATTCAAATCCAAAGTGTTGGTTCAGGCCTGTTCGCTGTGCGGGTTGAGCATGACAAACAGCTGCCAAAGGGGCGTATTCCTGTTATTTGCACAGTCCGAAATCAAGGTGAGGTGCCCAGTAATCCAGTATTTCTCAATTTTTATTGGCCAGGAGAAAAAGAATTGTTTGATTACGGCCTTCCTGGAAACAAAATAAAGGAAATGGGGCTTAAGAAATTACCAGTGACGGTTAACAAGCGTCCCTTGGTCACAATGAGTATCGCTGGTGATAGTGTTGCATGTGTGCCTGGCGACACTATCAGGATTAACCTTGGTGCTACCGACCCAGAAGGGTACCCGGTGAAAATCTATAGACGATTGGGACAATGGGGTGCATTGGTAGACGGGCACTTTGAAGTGAAGGTACCCGATGATGCACAAACTCATATTGAACCTGTTCATTTTGTTTTCTCTGATGGTACTGGTGGTTATACAGGTAAACAGATTAAATTGTGTATTGGTAAAAGTCAGGATGAAGTAGAAGATACTTGGTCTACCAGTTTATTGGGAGAAACATCACTACAGTCGAATGTGGTTCAGAAAGAAGATACGTTTAAGTTTCAGGGAGGGGCTTCCAAAGTAAATGGTAAAGAGCCGCAAGGTCTTTTTGCTTTTCAAAAATTTTCAGGTGATGTGGATTTGATTGCTCAGATTCCCAGAACGTATTTGCAAACAGATATTGGCGTTTTATTAACGAATAGCTTGGATTGTTTTTCAAGACAAGCCTATTTGGGTTTTTTTCAGGGGAGGATCTATGGTCAGTTACGCCCTAATGCCCGAAAGTGGGGAACTACTCAAACAACATTTGAGGACTCTTCTCATATCCAACCGAAACTGTTTCGTATTACGAATCGAAAGGGACATACAGCTTTATTTGTATCTGAAGATGGTCAAATATGGATGCAATTGGCTAACGCTAAGGTTGAGTGGTTTAAGAGTGTCTATGCTGGGCTGTTATATGGTGGGAGCAAAGATACGGTAATATGCAAATGGGTGCATCCCACTGGGCCTTTGGCTTTAATCAGTACAATTCGTGCTCAAAAAGATAAGCAGGGAAATTATCGTACCCCTTTAAAATTGAAGGTTAGTTTGCCTGATGGCTATACAGCTCATTATACTCTAGATGGTTCTAAACCGACCCTTAAGTCGTCTATGGTGGATGGATACATTGAAGTAGACGAGCCAGGAACTTATCATGTACGTGTTACCACCTTTCAGAAAAACAAAGCGATTGGAACGACAGCTATTTTTTATAGCGTAAAAAATAAAATAGAAAACTAGGTCGATAATATTTGAATACGGTAACCCCAGCGTTTTTAACCCTTTTATCTTTTCTTTGTCTTGGGATTATATTTGCCAAAAGAGAGAATATGGTCGTCCCGTTAATTGTGGCGATGTGTTTCTTGCCTGCAGATATATCGATCCAAATTGCAACCCTTGATTTTCAAGCCGTTAGGATTGTCGCACTTGTAGCTTTACTCAAGATGTTTTTGTCTAATGAGCATGGTAGAATACAAACAAATGCAATAGATAGGCTCTTTTTTCTATATATTATTGTTGGATATGTCGTTTATGTCATTGCCAGTCACGACCTGATTGGAGCATTTATAAATAGGAGTGGAAGATTTGTTGACAGTGTGATTCTTTATATTGTCATCAGAAACGCAATTTATTCAAAGGATAGCTTAAGATTAATAATTAGAACATTTTCTATTTGTATAATTGTTTTACTACCATTTGCTCTATTTGAATTTTATTCTTCTCAAAATTTATTTGCCATTTTAGGTCGGAGTCTTATCTCTATAAGAAATGGCGAAGTCAGAACAGCCACCACTTTCAGTCATTCGATTCTCTTCGGTTCATTCGCAGCTGCGCTTGTCCCAATATTTTGGGCTGAGTATAAATATAAGAAAAGTAAAACCATCCTCTTTTCGGTTTTTTGCTGTGTGTTTTTTGTATATGCCTCTTCTTCAAGTGGACCAATCGTCGCTCTTGCAGGTGTGATTTTCTTTCTGATTTTTTTTAGATGGAAGCGGTATGGTTCAGCCTTCGCCAAATTGGTGCTGGTAATTGCAATTGTAATACACCTCATTCGAGAACAACCTTTGTGGCATCTACTCTATGTACGATTATCAATAAAAGGGAGCTCTGCCGGATGGCATAGGTTCCAGTTGATGGAAGCTGCTGTTAAGGAATTCTGGAATTGGTGTTGGATTGGTTACGGTGACCTTGGGCCACAATGGCATACCAAGTACTGGTCGTATATCAATATTCATTTTACGGATGTGACGAATCACTATTTGCTGGTTGCAGTGCAAGGTGGCTTTCTGACAATGTTTTTATTCATATTACTATGCTATAAAGTTATTAAAATATTGGGAGTATCATCAATTTGTGCAGAGAGCATTGAGGACCAATGGCTTTGGTGGGGTTTTACTGTAATGATGGTGACGCACTGTATTACATTCTTGTCTGTGGCTTATTTTGGCCAAATCACTATGCTATTATATTTGACTGTTGCAGTTGCAGCATTTGCATATGATGAATTAAATCAAAACAAAACATATGGGCCATAATGATGCTTTTATCTATTATTATAGTTAATTATAATACACCTAAGCATACACTTGCCGCTTTGACATCAGTTTTCAAAGAGCAAAAGTTAACTGATTTTGAGGTAATTGTATTAGATAATGCATCAAGTGACGATTCGGTTGAAGTCATAACTCGTACTTGGGGTAACAAAATTCATTTTATTGAATCTAAAATCAATCGTGGTTTTGCCGAAGGGAACAATCTGGCAGCTAAACAGGCTACTGGGGAATACTTGCTTTTGCTCAATCCAGATACAGTTGTGCTCAACCACGCTATTGATAAATTGATCGGTTTTTCCGAAAAATATCCAGATGCTGGTATCTGGGGTGGTCGAACTCTCTTTGGTGACAAGAGCCTTAACCCCTTTTCTTGCTGGCAAAGGCAAACTCTGTGGAGCCTAATGAGCCAAGCATTAGGCTTATCGTCTCTCTTTAGGAGGTCAAGTGTGTTTAATCCTGAAGGGATGGGAAGTTGGGATAGAGGTGGTATTCGTGAGGTGGATATCGTTTCCGGCTGTTTTTTTCTTATCAAACACAGTCTCTGGAAACAACTCGATGGTTTTGATCCTGTTTTCTTCATGTATGGTGAAGAGGCTGATTTGTGTCTAAGAGCAAAAAAATATGGCGCTCAGCCTATTGTTACATCTTCGGCGACTATTATCCACTACGGTGGTGCATCAGAAAAAGTCCCTACCGATACATTAGTTAAATTACTTAAGGCTAAAATGTTACTTGTTCGGAGGCATTTTAGTCCTTATACCGTCCGGCTTGGTGTATTCCTGTTTACTTGCTGGCCTCTTTCACGATACATGGCCCATGAGATACTATCTATGATAGGTAGAAAATCTTCAAGTAAATCAAAGCAGATATGGAAAAATGTCTGGGGACGGAGGGCAGAATGGTTGATTCTAAGATAAAAAAACTATTGAATATTATTTTTCACAACTCAAAATATCTTTCTGGTGAAATTACTCTTCTTGCAATAGCATCAGCTGGTGGACATTGGGTTGAACTGAGACGTTTAAGACCTGCATGGAAAGGGTGCAAGGTGACATACGTATCCACATCTGCAAATCGTAAGGAGGAATTAATCAAAGAAGCGAAAAAAAATCAAATGGATATTCCACAATATTATACTGTAATTGAGGCTTCTAGGTGGGAAAAAGCAAAGCTTCTAAGGCAATTTGTACAAATATTTATAATTATACTAAGAACCCGCCCTCAGGTAATTATTTCTACCGGTGCCGCACCCGGTTTTTTTGCTTTAAAAATTGGGAAATTATTAGGTGCCCAGACTATCTGGGTGGATAGTATAGCTAATGCGAGAGAACTTTCTCTATCCGGTGAAAAAGTGGCAAGTAGTGCTGATCTTTGGTTGACCCAATGGGAGCATCTTGTGGAAAAGGATATAAAAAAAATGCAACTACGCTATGAAGGAAAAATAATATGATTTTTCTTACTGTCGGCAGTGAGCTTCCCTTCACTCGACTTGTTAAAGCTGTTGATCAATGGTGTGGTATTAATAAACAACAAAAGGTCTTTGCTCAGATTGGTCCATCCGGATCCGATGGCTATCGACCAATTAATTTTGAATGGGAAGAGTTTGTATCCCCCAGAGAATATCACCAAAAGTATAATCAGGCAGAATTGATCATTGCTCATGCTGGTATGGGGTCTATTATAACTGCATTGGAAATGTCTAAGCCGATCTTTATTATGGCTCGGCTTGCAGCCCTCCACGAGGCCAGAAATGATCATCAGGTAGCCACTGCAAATAGGTTTTCTGAACGAAAAGGAGTCATTGTCGCCGATGATGAATGTGCTATTGTCGAAATTCTCGATCAGTGGGACAATGCTCGTGAAACTGTTGAAATAGACAAGGTAGAACCATATGCTGAAGAACGTCTTATTCGGACGATTAGAGAGTTTATTCTATCCAGTTGATGGTATTGTAAATATTGTTGGTTACGATTGTTAAATTGTTAATCTATTTTATTTCCCTTGAAAACACGGGTTAGTTGTTCTTTTCTTATAAAACTGATGACTTTCTTTGGTAATATTATTTTATCCTGCCTTAAAGCTGCCCAGAAAAATCCCGTTAGTCTCGCTGCACTACCAATAATATATGGTTTTTCCAGAATTGCTCTACGGAAAATTTTGAGAAGAAAAAAGAGTGGCTGAGTTGCAAGATTGTACTCACAGATTCCCTGTCTGAAACGGACAGAAAGAATGTTTTTTACTGCTCCTGTGCCAGTTGGGCGAAGGTGTACCACTTTGATATCCGGGAAAGACCATGCTTTCCAGCCCTTCATACGTGATATTACGCATGAAATCGTGTCTTCGCCTCCCCACTTAAGTGGGAGGAATCCACCAATTTCCTTGAACACTTTTCTACGGAATACCTGGATTGCCTTGGGAGTTGAACGGCGATCGTGTAACACTGGGGATAATTGTCCATTGATTAGATCAGCATATATCCCGGAAGCGACACCAAGCTGACTGTCGTCTGAGAATTTTAGTAGTATTTCTTTGTAATAATTTTCAGGAAGTTGGATATCTGCATCTAATATTGCTAAGAAATCATAGGTTACTAAATCTATTTTTTTATAACCCTCCATGATAGCAAAAACATTGCTGGCAAAATATTCTTGTCTGTCCTCTGTTTTCCGATAATGATACTGAATAAACTCATATTCCTTAGCATATTTTTTTATAATACTACCAGTATTGTCAGTGGAGCCGTCATCTACAATGATCCATTGTTGTGGTAGAATTGTTTGTTGTAATACACTTAGTATAGTTTTCTCGATAAATTCCGCTTCATTGTATGCAGGCGTGACTATCACATATAGAAGTGACGATGAGGGGGGACAGTTTTTTAACATTATTAGGAAGTATTCCTCTGTTTATAAACAAATTATTTGGTGCCAACTTCTTTTGATGTATCTTAATTTTGTAAGAATATTCCGTAATCATCCCACTATGCAAGTGGTACTCTATTTACCACCGGAGCAATTCTTTCTGCACTGAAAGTGTTAAAAAGACACGATGTTCATCGTAACTGTCATTAATGACATCCGAGCTCTGTTGCCTGTATGTGTATCTGAGTGATGTCGTATACCACTGCAGAAAACTGTATTTTAGTGAACCACCGGCCTCATAAATTTGTCTGTTGTAGACAGTCTCTTCTCTGAGTGTATCACTGTCTATAGTGTTCAAATCTGCATTGGTTGCAGTGGTATTTGCTAAACCATATAGTATGCTTTCCTGTTGTTCATCGCGATAACTTGCCCATAAAGAAGCATTGAGGTCTGGTGTGAATTTATGGGAGAGTTTGATCTGCCATTTCCAGAAAGCAGTGAGGCCCTCATCCTTTCCTAAGCTGTTATTGTTTTGTGAAAAGTTCTGGATGTCGTAGCTTTTTTCCACTCCTGCTGAGATATTTGATTTTTTTGAGAGGGCGTAATCCAGGTTAAGGTGAGCGTTGTAGTCCCAGTTCCGATCAAATGTTTCTGTCTTTTCATATGACGGACCGCCGCCAAGTCCAAAAGAGAATCGTTTACTAGGTTTATATTGGGCCCCAAATGTGAGGTTGTGGAGGTTCGTGTCGTTGCGAAGGAGGGCATCATAGTTACTGCCAGTATAGCTATGAGTAGCTGAAAAAATCTTATTCTGTGTGAAAATCCAGTTAACGGCTGTTGTCGCACGATATTCAGACAAATCATTCGAAAGATTATTTGTATTGATATCATCGGTTATTCCAGGGGAAGTATTCTCCAGGCCATTCTCTACCCTTTCAACTAATTCCTGATTCGGTGGATCAAAAAGACCTCGAGTGTAGCTTGTATACAAATCAATATTCCATGATTTGTTGAATCGATGCAGCAAAGAGATATTTACGGTATGTTTGTCGTAATCTTCATATCCTCCAATGCCCGTATAGTCATTTCGTAATATACGATAGGCATATCCCCCACCAACAGAACTGTTAGCTGCGTACGCGTATTTTGAACTCAGAATGAAGTCGTTGGTCCAGTATCGTTTCCGACCTTTATTATAGTCAGAGCTGTTGTCGTCTTCTATAAGCTCCGGGTCGTCTGAATAAATGAAACTGTCACTGAGATCAAAACGTAAACGATTGGTGAATTTTCGAAAGGCTGAGATCCGAAAATTATGATCGATGTTACTCTGGCTCTCCTCCTGATCATAGCTAAGACTGGGATTAAAACGGATAGTGAGGTTATCGATACTGCTTTTTGTTTCGTAGATAAAGAGAGGGGCTATGCTGAATTTTTTCAGGTAACTGTTGTCTCTAGTTGATGTGAGTTCTGTTGTGTCGGTAGTGTCATATTCAGTATCATATACCGTTTCATCATAATCATAATTTACTGATATTCCACCGGTGATAGTGTTGAGACGTGCGTGTGCAGAATGAAACTGGACGATTACTAAAGAAAAAAACAGGGTTGAGGTTAATAGTAATTTACTCATGGTTATATTGTAAATGATGTCAGTGAAGTGGTCAAGTAAAAGTGGACATTTTCTTAAGCTACTTTTTGTAAAACCAGTTTTATTTCAAATTCCATTGGAGTCAAATATCCGAGATATGAATGACGTCGTTGACTGTTGTAAAACATTTCG
>Ga0307929_1000163_pt1 | contig 68452 bp, 53 predicted proteins | sample AceLakmetage1330_FD_203160 | JGI IMG/M metagenome (GOLD analysis project Ga0307929, IMG submission 203160) | Saline water microbial communities from Ace Lake, Antarctica - #1330 | ecosystem: Environmental > Aquatic > Non-marine Saline and Alkaline > Saline | place: Antarctica: Ace Lake... | reverse complement strand
AAGCAATGGCTACAAATCACCCGCAACTTATGAAAAAGAACAGCAAATAGCTGCTTAAGTTGTTTAATTATGACTCTACAAAATTGGGGTAGGATCACACCAAGAGTACCAGGGAGCACAACAGGGTCACTGGAGAACAATGAGCACTACTGGCGAGTTGCAAGTTGGGGTGAAATTAAACATTTGGGCGAAAAGTTTCATAGGATTTCTTCACCAAACATATATACCCTGGCTTACTTGACAAGTGGCTTATTTCGCTGCAAATTCAAAACTGCGCTAATCTTGTGTGTAATTGCACATTTAGGGTAAATCTGTCATAGGATTTTTGCTGGATTGAGTATTTGAGAATAATGGACTGTAGAAGATTCAGTAGTAGGGTTAAGCTGATGCATTGATAGGATATTGAGATCTTCGGCATGGCTATATTAATGATAAAGGCAGCGATTTAAGGGACGCAGTAACTTGTAGCTCTACCAATACGCCAGAACATTATACTACCAACTCCAATTCCCACTGTTAATCCCCATACATACTGCAGGGATCGTTAGAACTAAGCGACATATTGAAATATATTTCTGGTGGGGAGTTAGCCTTGGAATAAACTCAAACCCAGGAAGCCAGAGAAGACCGAGCAGCAAATCAGCTGGTGCGTCAGGTGCTTTCATTAAAAATAAGAATGGAGAGAGAAATACAAGCAAGACAGCTAATCCTCCCGTAATTATTTTCATAAAAAAGAAGAGATAAAGAATTTGCTCTTTTTCTTCCAGTTCCAAACTTTTCTTTCCGATAAATGGTCTTAATAGACCAAGTAGTACCTTGCCTGATCGGTCCCCTCGATAGATTGGTCCAAAAAATAGATGTGTCTTAACATGTTTTGTTATTAATGGTGACTCTCGAGCATTTTTTAAATATTCATCGAGTAGATTTGGAGACAGTTGTTGCTCCACTTTTTTTGCAGAGTCAGTCAGTTGTTCTCCGGTTGTAACGTTTGGGGCAGTATGTTCAAACTCTCCCATGCCTGCGTAACGATCCAATGCATAAAAGCCTAAAAAAACAAACACACCCAAAAAAATCAATGCGCCAATTACCATTAAGGCAATGCCATCACGTGTTCTGCCTGGTTCCAGGCATGCCTGTGAGGGATTCTGTGGGTCAAAATACACTATTACCAACTGGCCCGGTTGATACTGCTGTATAATCTTTTCGGCCTGGAACCGGTAATTTTTCTGGTCTGCCCCGCCATATGCGAACTTATCGTTCAACATTTTGCCATGAGGGCCTTCGTATTCATAAGAAATGAGGGGCCTGTAGTCTATTTGCACTCCTCCGTTTCTGGTGCTGGACTCGACGGCAACAACACGACTCTTACTCACCACTCCATTGGTGGGCTGCCAATTGCTGGATGCTTTAGCGGCTTTGTCTTTACAGTACCCGCCATAAAAAAAAACTATGGAAAGCAAGATAAACAGCCCCAGTTTTAATTTTAGTTTTACACGCACTGTATAATACCGTGAGTTATTGTTTAATCTGTCGAACACTCTTAATGGACTGAAGATACAACCGATAGTCATCAGCTGTCATGCCGGTATCTTTGTCAACATAAGTAATCAGGAGGATGGAATTATCTTTTTGCTGCACAAAGAGACGAACAGCCTTTAAACCGCCTAGAGGACTCATCCAGACGAGTGCAGAATAATGGGCAGGTAGGCCGTTCACTGTTAATGTTTCTTCTTTGAAAACCTGTGGATTATTCAATAGACTCAATGAATGAGTATACGCATCTTTCAGTGATTTGTTTTCCCGCTGCAGTTTACTGATATTAAGATTTGGATAGAGTACACCACCTGGGGACTTGCATAATAAAATTGACTCACCGGAAATGGCTCCTTTCTGCCATTCAGCCGGAACGTCTATTGCAAGTGTGGTTCCTTTGATTTTTGCGGGTATCAGTTTTTGTTTTCCGCTGGAATGGGCATAAGTAGTGACCAAGAAGAGCAGTATTGTAGTAAGGCAAACGACTGTCTTTATGATTTGTTGGCTGGGAGTGTTCATCGCTTTGTCCTCGTTGTTAGCAGAGTTATCTGTTCGTTTTTTTAGGAGCTGCAGGCCTGTGGTACATCAGATCGGCAACGCTTTTATTCTCACCTACAGCAGAATTATTAGTAATGCCCTGGGACCCAGCGCCCTTCTTTACTGTTGTTTCGATGACAGGGAACCCACGTTCCCCTGTAAACTGGAGTGCCGGTATGTTTCCAGTGTCCCTGAATTGTAATATTTGCAGATTTTTTGTATGGCGCACCCCATGCGAAGCCAGCTACAACTCAAGTTCAACCATGTTTCCTGCCGTCAAATCAAAGGACTCAACAATGGTTACCATTGATGAGTTGTGCTGCTTGTGCTGGTAATTTATCTTGTAGGTTCCGGGAGACAGTGCGATAGGGCCAAGATTTTCCCGCAAGTAGCCACCCTTTAGCCAAATCTTCCTGCCTTCATTACCGTTTTTGTCCAGTTCTATAAATTCAACCAGATAGGGTAAAGGTTCTCCCTTGGGAAGTATAAAAGAAGCGCCTGTGTTAATCATAAATTCATTCATTTTTCCATGGGCAATTTCGACTTCACCGAGTAATGAATCGGAGGTGCCATGCTCGGAAAAATCATAGACAAAGTGATACTTTCCGGCAGGGACCAATTGCTGCTCAAAATCGTCTGCAAATGTGACAACGCTTTTCCCTTTACCGTCCGCACTGATCTCCCGTAATTCCCACCGTTTAATTCTTGCAGGCATCCAGTCTGCCGGCACAGGGTTGAACCCTGTACTCAGCTCAACGATGGTGTGTTTGTCAGCTTCCAGTTGTACTGTTGCCAACGTGAGATCTTTTGAGTAATGCCTATCCTGGCGCCAGATAAGATTATATTCTCCTGCTGGAACTAGGCAGGGATAGAGCAGACTACTTTCATAGACTTCCTCATTATTTTCAGGATCTATCAGTTTCCAGTAGGCAGGTTCTTTTACCCATGAAGGAAGATTGAACCCCATGGAGGTGAAAAGTGGAACGACACTTTCTTTACCAGCCTCTACCGTTACGACTTCACTGAGTATGATTGGTGATGTTCTATGCTGATGCTGTTTCCAGACAATCTGATATTCACCTGCCAGTACCCTTGTTCCCGTTATTGCATTAAATGTACCCTTTTCCATACCGGTTTCCGGATCGATAAGTTTCCAGTACGCCGGTGTTTGAATGCCATTGGGAAGGGAAGACCACCACGAAGGAAGTGAGAAGCTAATCGTTCCCGGTCTTTTCACTTTGATTTTAAGGGAAGTGGAAGAACTTGTTGTTTTCTGGATGATCTGCTCAGGAACTGGAGGAGGAGGTGGGACAACAACCGGAGTCTTGCTGACAACACTTTCTTGTACTGTGGTCATTGTATCTAGCAGATCCTGGGCATTGGCGGCTGGAAAATAGCTGCCACCACCAGCCTTTGCAATACAAGACAGTTGTTGGGAAGCTGTTTTGTCCACATCAAAACCGATGGTATGAATAACAAATTTGATTCCTGCGTCTTTCAGTGATTTTGTGACAGCACAGGGATCACCACCACAGGTTTCGATGCCGTCACTGACAAGGACTATGGTTGTCTCGTCTTCCTGCCCTTTGAGTTTGTCTGCAACCTGCCTGATGGAATCGGCAATGGGGGTTTTTCCCTTTGGTTTGATTGAACGAATTGTTTTAGCAGCCTGTTCCCGATTTAGAAGGCCAAGGGGAATGATTTCTGTAATGTCACCACAATCACCTTTACGCTTATGTCCATATACTGTCAGGCCTGCGTAGACACTGTCCGGCATTTCAGCAACCAGTTCACTCATTACTTTCTTTGCTGCCACAATCTTTATTTCACCATCAACTCTGCCCCACATGGAGCCAGATCCGTCCAGAATATAATAAAGTGAAGTCGCATGGCTGTAAGGAGACAACCAAAACAGAAGACAAAGAACAGTTAAGGGAATTTTCGTTTGAAGCATAGTTGTATCCTCCGTTTGGAATAAGTGATAGTCATTCCAGATTGAACAGCAATATCAATAGCTTTTCTGTAGATTTGTAGTGTAGGCTTTTAGCAGGGTTTTTGTCAAATTATCCTTATAAAATATAGGGCGACTTAATATAGTGGATTACACGCTTTATACAATTTGTTGATTTTTTTATAAACTGCGGGTGAAATATCTATGTAGCCTGTAGATGGTGTCGAATCATCTGGGTTTGGTAGATACGAGAGGCCTTTTTCCAACATGCTGAGAGCCTCTTTGTTGTTTCCTGATTGCTCAAGTGCGAGAGCGGCAAACCAATACGAAGCAAAGGTTGTGGGATATTGTCTAAGCATTTCATCACCAACCGTTTCCAGGCACTTACTATCCTGCAGGAAATCGCAAGCCTTAGCCTTACGCTGTAGAGAGTAGAACGGGCTTTTGGCAGAGCCTGGAACCTTGACCGTATTTGAAGTAAAAAGCAGATTAGGTGTCGAGCAACTGGCTTTTATACTGGAGCCCGCAGCAGGTTTTTGGGAGGATTTTAACCGATACAGCATAACCATCTCCACACTTCCCTGGTTCTCCTGTACTATCTTGCCATGAGCCTGCAAGCTTTCCAGTGGTGTTCTCTGCTCATTGGACAACATTTCAAACCTGAAATATTCCATTCTCTCATCACTGACTATCCTCAGCAACTCATCCTTCGGCCAAACAGCACTCTTTTCATCTACAAACAGGGTCAATCTGAGTACCGCAGGCCCTTCTTTTTCTCCGGGAAAATATTGCAGCCAGGCCCTAAGTTCTATTTGTTGCATCGGCTGTTCAGAACAGCCGCTCAGCAACTGGCATAAAAGCAATATAAGAAGTGTAATTACACAATTTCTCATAATCTATTCCTGTGATGGTTACTTCACAGGATCCTTTGGGTCATCCTCAGTTTCATTGAGTAAACTCATATTGTTGAGAGTCGTTTCTACCCAGGTGGCATCACCGGTGACGGGAAGAGGTCTGCCAGCGGCATCTTTTCTCTCGGAACCACCGTTTATACCGGTACCCGCCGTTGATCTGACAAATTGCTTACCCCAGCTACCACCATCAGGATAACGGTAGCAATTTCCATCTCTTCCCTGAACAGATCCACCGTAAGAATATCTCATAATATTATCAACATTCCCTGACGTTACCCCACCTTGAAGGTACGCTTCTATATCGGCTCCAGAATCAACCCCATCAAGTTGAGGACAGTTGACCTTCTTAGATGATGGGCCGGGATGATGAAGATTCACGGCATGACCGAGTTCATGGGCAATGGTTGACAATAATTCCTCAATTGAGCCTATGGCATAAGTGTTCAGACAAACTTCCTCCACCAAATTGGGTGACCCAATCCAAGGCTTAACTTCTCCATGGACCCCTGCCGGAAGATCACACAGATGAAGCCATAACCCATGTTGCCCTTTAGCTCGTCTGGCCCCCAACGAACCTACATTGATATTAATCAATCGGCTGTCGTTACCGTTATACTGCTCAGCATTAATTAAATGAATAGTCAATCCAGTGGCTGTAAATGACCCCACTCCCAGGCCTATCTCATCATTAATAAAGATATCCTTGGTTTTCGGGTCTGTACTGATCCAGTTCCAGTTGTCGCCAACAGCAAAACCTCGATATTCTTCGTAATTAGACAATCCGTCGCCATTTTCAAGACCAAGAGGTTTTTCATCCTGATCATTCCTGGCAGGCTGACCGCTCACTCCATTTTCTTCTTCCCAGAAATCAGCAATATGATTTTCATCATCGTCACGCGGGATATTAACATAAGATTTATTCCCAGAGGGAGGGGTGCAGGTGACCGTCATCCCCCGCACATCTACTTCCGCCTTTATTTTCCCCCAGGCGCCACTATCGTAGGCAGCAACTTTAATTGTAACCTCATTTTTTTCCACAAGTGAAGCAACTTCCTCCCCGACAGTGATTTTGTTGGGTCGGCTAAAGTCTTTTTGCATAGGGCTTGCAAGGTCAATTTTGAAACTGAGATCAGTATCATCATCAACATCTTTTTCATTCATTGATATACCAAGTTTCGTGCTTACATCATAAAGTGTAAAAAGGAAAAGGCCGGTCTCTCCTTCCGGTTCTACAATCTTTGCTGTTACCGAAACAGGCTCTGCTGATTTGTGATAAATTATATGCTGCGGCCGCCAAGATCGTTCAACTTCCTGTAGCTCACATGTAATGGTCTTTTTCCTGCGGAGGGACCAGTTAACTGTAACGTTAGTCTGCCCCTGTTTATGATGCGGTATGGTATAATTGTAAGAACCACTGTTAAACCCGGTCGCCAGTGACCGTACCTGTGAATCCACCACAGGATTTGCTATCAATGGATTTCCCCCGATAGAAAAAGCACCAGCGCCTGTAAGTGGCCAGTCTACTTGTTGCTGGTCATAGCAACGCTTCAAATCAGCATTGCTGACACCACTGCTAATGGTAATGTCGGATAGCGACGCGCCGATATTAAACATTCCATTCGGAAATTGCGCATCATCACTCCCATACTGGATTGAACCGGTCAAATCGATCTGACCTTCTCCTGCACCTTGAATTGTTGCCGAGCGAATATTCTGCTTGCAATTACCCAGCCCTTCTTTACAATCACAAATAGGATCTGGATGAACACAGTTCCCCTTCACCTCTGTGCTAAGGCTCGAACCAGTATCTATAAGCTTCACCCGGTAAACGGGATTCTTCCTACCAACTTTCGTCTTTTTTTCTTCCTGCAGCCGAACTTGTATATGATCCACCCGTTGTTGAACGCAGTGATTTCCCCTTAACAATTCACTTTCCTGGACACTTGTTACACTGATAGTACCTTCCCAACGAACCGGTCGACCGGCCAGAGAATTTTGTCCTGTAAGCAATAAAGCAAACGGTAAACACAAAAACAAGCGATACATTTTTCCAGATTTCATCAGCTAATCTTATCAACGATTATCACAAACATGCCCTCTTGAAAAATCAAGGTCTTCTTCAGCAGCAGATATTGCAGGGATGTTCACTTGTAAATCGCCCATGAGCTCACCACATTTTTTCATCTGAACTGATACAGGATGCTTTGTCATTTTTTCTGCAAATGCCTCTGCCTTTTTCTGTGCTTCCGCACGGTCTCCAGCGTTACACAAAGCATCGATTTCCACACCAAGCTGTTGAGATTGTGTAGCAAATAGTGTTCTCTCCTGTGTGTCAATTTTTTCCATACACTTCTGCATCTCTTGCATGAGTTGCATCATTTTCTGTGTATCTTCCTTGCTTATCCCTGTAATGTCAGAGTTCTGTGCAATTGCAGCAATCGGAAACAATAGGCACATAATAATAAAAGTTTTGATATTCATCTTCTCCTTTTGGTGACAAGTCAGGGTAATTATAGGTGATTTCAGAAATTGTGCACATAATGCCCCACGGGCAGAAAAGCAATTTTTAACAATGCGTATAGTTGTACTCGACTATCCATTGGCAATCTCACCCAGATTTCCCGAATGGGATGTTTAGATTTGCTGTGACTTAACGTTTAATAGTGGACTACTGAGTAGGATCCAGTGATTCCTTTGGGGTAAGTTGAAAAAAGTGGACATTTTTTAAGCAAGCCTCGCTATGGAGTAGAATGAAAAGATTAATCTTATTCTCGCTCCGCACATTCTTCTCCATTTATTTAATCACATCTGAAATGTTTTTGACAGAATTTTAAGAAGAGATACCATTAGGGAGCCTTTGCCAAGGTTAACTCGTTGAGTACAACTGCAATTGAAGATGTTTCCTGCCCCCCACGGATCCAGTGAAAACCCAAAGCCAGGAAATTTGTGATTACGAGAATCAAAATTTAAACAGTAAAAATTCAACCGAAACCCTGCAAACAAATCGTTAGGACTGGCAGCCAACAGTTTACACGTATCACTCCTTTTAGAGCTTATTTTTTGTCTTGCCTCTTTTTGTAACAGTTTCCCACTGACAATTACCCATATCGACAAACATCTCGCTATCCGATCCAAAGCCTAACCACTATCGGTATTTCCTATTTGCCCTATAGCATTCACATATTGTATTCTTGTTTGTTTTTATCATATTATTTCTACTTGGAGAGTTTAAATGAGGAAAATTTTCTATTCTGTATCAATATCTATCATTACAGCAGTACTTCTTTTGTTTTCTGCATCATGGTCACTTGCATCCGATGATCTTTCTTCCTTTACAGGGCAGAACGGGACTCTTCGAATCGCCGGAGGAACAGCCCATATCCCGGTGATGAAGGAGGCCGCTAAACAGATCATCAACTTTAATCCCAAAATCCAGATCTCCATTGCCGGAGGTGGTTCCGGTCTTGGTATCAAACAAGCAGGAGAGGGACTGGTTGATATCGGCAATACAGGGCGAAAACCAAGTGATGAAGAGATCCGTAAGTATAATTTAAAACTGTTTAAATGGGCTGTTGACGGTGTCGGTGCAGTGGTTCATCCGAAGAATAATGCTCAGTCCCTCAGTAGCACCCAATTGCAGGATATCTATTCTGGTAAGATCAGCAACTGGAATGAGGTTGGCGGGGTTGATCGGGAGATCAACCTGTACACCCGTGATGAAGCCAGCGGGACCCGAAATGTTTTCTGGAAAAAAGCGCTGGCAAAGGGTGACATTTCAGCCAGGGCCAATGTGGTGGTTTCCAATGGTGCCATGAAAACTGCTGTTGCCGGTGATCCATTTGCCATCGGCTTTGTCTCGGTTGGCAACATGGACAGCTCTGTTGCGCCTGTAACCCTTGACGGAGTAACGCCCAACCTGGTGAGTGTTCGCAGCGGTGAATATAAAGTGGCTCGCGGCCTGTACAGCCTGACCAAAGGAGAACCATCAGGATTTGCCAAACTCTTTTTGGAGTTCATTATCAGCCCTACAGGTCAAAAGATTGTCGCTGACAAAGGATTTATTCCGGTTCAATGAGATTTTGGACCTATTCGGTCAACGAATACCTATTTCTGATAGCGGCAGTTTTCAGCGGACTACTCGCTGTCGCTATTTTTTGTTTCCTCTTATTTTTCGGGCTGCCGCTGTTGCAGTCCGGCCAACTGGCAGACCTGCTGTTTTCTTCCTGGGCACCGGACAAAGGTCTGTACGGGATTTATCCCATGCTGATAATCAGCTTGACCCTGGCTACTCTCAGTATGTTGATCAGTTTCCCTGTAAGCCTTGGTTGTAGTTTTGTTATCACATCTCTTGCCCCGGTTCGATTAAGACGTATTCTGCTGGCCATTATCAGGGTGATGACCGGCATCCCCACCGTTGTATATAGTTTTGCTGCTCTGTTTCTTTTAGTACCAATCATGCGTAACCTTGTCGGCCATGGAAGCGGGATGAGTATCCTTACTGCGGCCCCGGTGCTCGCTCTGGTCATAGCGCCAACCATGATCTTGTTTTTTGTGGACAGCCTTAACAAGGTATCGTCCAGTTTTACTCTTGCAGTTGACGCCCTTGGTGGCAGTGAAATCCAAAAACTTCTGTATGTGATACTCCCCCTGGCATGGCCTGGCATTGTCAACGGTGTTCTTTTGGGGTTTGGTCGTGCCATGGGTGACACCATGGTCAGCCTGATGCTTGCCGGAAACAGTACTGCGGTTCCGGAATCCATGACCGAATCAGCCAGAACGCTTACTGCCCATATCGCTCTGGTCATGGCTTTTGACTTTGATTCCATGGAGTTTAAATCCATTTTTGTCTGTGGCCTTTTTCTCTACATTTTGACAGCAGCTCTGATGTTGCTCTTTCGCATGTCCACAGTTTACTTTTCAGAAAGAACATGATGGAAAAACTTTTTGAAAAGAGTGTTGTTGTTCTCTCCTGGATTGCTGGCCTTCTGCTGATATCATCACTTCTCTTGCTTATTGCTTATCTGGTCTACAAAGGTGGGAGCTCTCTGCGATTAAGCCTGATTTTCGGTGACACGGCACCTATTGATGCCTTAATGCTCAAACGGCAGGTATTTGACGGACTATTACCTGCCATCGCCGGTACTCTTCTCCTTATCATTGGCTCGATGCTCATTGCCATACCAGTTGGAGTTGCCGCAGGCATCTACATGGCAGAGTATTGCAGGGGGACAATGAAAGCATTGCTCAATCTGGCTTTCGACATCCTGGCTGGAGTGCCTTCCATAATTGTCGGGCTGGCCGGACTCTTATTGACTATCTTTTTAAACCGCAAATTTCAGGGACAGATTAGCACTTGCCTCCTGATTTCCTGCTTCTCTCTGGCCTCACTGGTTCTCCCTTACATTATCCGGACGACACAAACAGCACTTGAGGCAGTCGATCCAATCGTTCGTAAAACAGCCCCTGTTCTTGGTGCTTCACGCTTACAGAACATTACCATGGTATTGCTGCCGAACTCCGTTTCCGACATCATTTCCGGCGTTATTCTTGCCACCGGCCGCTGTGCAGAAGACACCGCCGTAATCATGCTGACAGGCGCTGTTGCAACAGCCGGTATTCCACGCTCTGTTTTCGATCAGTATGAAGCTCTCCCATTCTATATCTATTACATTTCATCGCAGTACACCGGCCCCGATGAGTTGGCCCAGGGGTTTGGTGCTGCAATTATACTTTTGATTCTCTGCACTGGTCTCCTGGTTTCCACTCTCTGGATACAGCGACGATTGTCAACAATACTGCTGTACAGGTGACCACCGTGGAAATTCCTATTAAAATTCGTACCCAATCACTTTGTTTTTACTATCGTAGGCGGCAAGTGTTGCATGATATCAGCCTCGAGCTCCCGGCAAATCAAATCACAGCTATTACCGGGCCATCAGGATCTGGTAAGTCAACCTTTCTTATGGTTTTGAACAGATTATGGGAAGAAGTTGAGGGTTGCGCTATCTCAGGGAAGGTGACAATGGAACTGGACGGTCATTTCAACAATATTCACGATTCAACACTTTCTGTGCGTGAACTGCGCCGCAAGGTGGCCATGGTTTTTCAACAGCCCAATCCACTGCCAATGTCCATTTACAAAAACATAGCTTTCCCCCTGCGTCTCGCACATATAAACGATAAGACCCGGATCAACGAGAAGGTGGAATCTGCACTTAGGCAGGTCTGTCTTTGGGACGAAGTCAAGGATCGCCTGGGTGATGACGGACGTTTACTCTCAGGTGGTCAACAGCAGAGACTTTGCCTGGCAAGAGCTCTTGTCCTGAATCCGGAAGTTCTCCTGCTTGATGAACCCACTTCTTCCCTTGACCCTGAGGCAAGCACAGCCATTGAAGAGTTACTGCTTACTCTAAAATCACAGTGTACGTTAATTATGGTTTCCCATTACCAGGATCAAATACAACGTATTGCTGATCTCCATATTAAGGTTCTCAATGGACGATTCAGCATATAACACATTTGCCTAAACAAAGAAAAAGGCAGATTCAACCTAATGAATCTGCCTTTTAATAATGCTTATATGCGGTGTGTTACTATTTGTTCTTCTTATGTAGCCTGAGACCAACAAGGCCAACTAAACCTATTCCGAAGAGAAACATTGTTGCAGGTTCTGGAGCAGGTGCTGGATTAGCATCGACGAGAAAAGTGATGTCATTATAATCGTGATCACTATTCCCGATTTGAAGGTCTTCCCAGGCCAGAAGGTAACCGTTTTTATAACTATGTCCACCATAGTCAAATGCGCCAAGAGAAAACGTCAGCATGTGATCAAGCTGGTTGTCGTTAGTGTTATGAAGTGGATCACTGTAGTATCGGGCTCCGCCACTGTTTACGGAAAGGCCAAATTCAAAAGTACCGGTACTGGGATAATTACCTGTATAAGTACCTTCGCTAAAAATCTGGAATCCGGTAACCCGATCAGAAACTGTCTGGTATCCACTGGCGTTGACAATACCCAACTCATTTTGATACCCTGCTGATGACGAAGTTACCTCCCACCAGGAGAGATTGCTCCAGTAATCGTCGTCAGCGACATACATTGATTCTAAATCACCGTTGTCGGTATAGCTTGACCCACTGACATAATTGATCACCTGGTAAACAGCAGGAGTATTGTTGTTGAATACAGTGGGTAAAGGCGTTGCCGTGGCTATGGATGGAATGGTGCAGACACTAAATGTCAAAAAACAGATTACAGTGTTCCATATGTTTATTCGTTTCATATTTTATTTCCCTATCCGCAAACATTAATTCTGACGTTCAGTTTGCTTGATAGATTAATAATATGACTGTTGAGAATAAATGTGAATAGTCAGAATACTTAAAATTCGTTGGATATTTACATATATTTCGACATCAAAATAACTGTGGATTTTATGAAAATGAAAGAAAACCACTCACAATACAGGAGAATAGAATGAAACCAATGTATCACGAGAATCAATCAAGAGGACTGGCTGATCATGGTTGGCTCAAAAGCAGACACACCTTTAGTTTTGCCGATTACCACAACCCTGAGCGCATGAATTTTGGATTATTGCGAGTGCTCAACGATGATATCGTCACGCCATCAAAGGGGTTTGGAACTCATCCCCATAACAACATGGAAATTATTTCTATCCCTTTATCAGGCTCTCTGAGACATCAAGACAGCATGGGCAACAAGCACATCATATCTACAGGTGAAGTCCAGATTATGTCGGCAGGAAGCGGCATAACCCACTCGGAGCACAATAATTCATCTTCAGAAGATGTAAATTTTCTTCAAATTTGGGTGCTGCCAAAAGAAAGGGACATTCCCCCGAGGTATGATCAGAAAATCTTTGATGAAGATAATAGAAAGAACAGATTCCAGCTGCTCGTAGCACCGGAAAAATCGGAAGAAACCGTATTGATCAACCAGGACGCCTGGTTTTCACTAGCTGATATTGAGGCTAAACAGCAGGTAACCTACGAGAAAAATGACAAAATGAATGGTGTTTACTTCTTTGTTATCGAAGGCAATGCCACCATAGAAGGTCATGATGTTAAACGTCGTGATGGATTGGGTTTGATAGATGGCGAAACACACCCTGTTTTTGCGCAAACCAAAGCTCAACTTTTAGCGATTGAAGTACCATTAATCGACTAGAATTTGCCATTCATAAAAGCCTTTGTTGCCTTTTTCTCCCGGAAAGTTATCTGGTTGGATCAGGCGGAATCCAATCATTCAGGCGTGGCTGAGCCTTTACAAAAAATAAAGAGTTATTTGTTTTACTACATAGGATTCACTGCTAGTCCGTACTTTTGCCTCTTATTGATCGAGTTTCATTATTCTAATATTATATCAAAAACATCCAACAGCGATAATGCCTCAGGTAATGAAAATTTCGTTTTGCATAATTTATTTCCATGTGGATGGATGGAATAATTAATGGCATCTGTGAGATTTGTATTCATAAACCTGCTACCTGAAAAGGTTTTTACTTACCCATCATAACGAATTGCCCGTCTTTAACAGTAAACATGGCAAAGGCATCAATTCCCAGACCGTTATGGTCTGTCTTTGAAAAGTTAAACTCCCCTGCTGTTCCGGTAAACCCTGTTATTCCTTCTATAGCAGCCCGTGCTTTGGAACTATCAGCCCCAGCGACTTCTATTGCTTTGGCAAGAATAAGCATGGCATCATACGAGTGGCCACCAAAAGTGGAAATATCTTCCCCATATTTTGATTCATAGGCAGTTTTATAAGAAATTAAAAAATCTCTGACCGGACCAGGATTCAATTTTTTTGCTGCAATTACGGTACTGGCAGGAAAAATAATACCTTCAGCGGCAGCACCGGCGGCCTGGACATACTTGATGTTGGCAAAGCCGTGGCTCTGAAAAAGAGGGATATCCCATCCAGACTGACGGATATTTTTAGCAATAATTGACTGTGCAGGCACAATCGACCAGTTTAGTACTGCCTGGATTTCCGGGTTAGACTTTATTTTGGTTACAAGAGCGGTTAAATCAGTTGCTCTTTTATCATAGGTTTCTGCTTCAACAATTGTAATACCGTATTCAGGGGCTATCTTTTTCAGTTGTCCTTTCCCGGCCTTTCCAAACCCGGTATTGCCGGTTACCACTGCGATTTTTGAGATATTCATGTCGTTCATGGTCATAAATATCTTTCGGGCAGCAAACGAGTCACTGGGAGCTGTTTTGAAAACATAGGGTAATACAGGATTCACAATTAATTCGGCAGATGCACAGGAAATAAGAATTGTTTTTCCTTTTTCACAGGTGGATTTTATTTTCAGCGTTTCTCCACTGGTTGATGGGCCGATTATAGCAAAAACTTTTTCTTCTTCAATAAGCTGACGGGCAAAGGAAATTGCTTTTGCAGGGTCAGCTGCCGAATCCTTAACGATCAACTTAATGGTATGTCCATTGATGCCGCCCTTTTCATTAATTGAATCAACTAACATACGAAGTGATTTTACTTCCGGGCCACCAAGGAAAGCGGCAGGTCCTGTTTGTGCAAGGATTGCCCCAATTTTAATTTCCGTAGCATTTCCGGTGCCGGGTAAAATAGAAAGGCATACAAATACCAGGACAAAAGAAGAAATACAGTTCACCAGAGACAAGCACTTTTTTTTCATTATTAACCTCGTAGTTTGAAAAACAATGGTAAAGAAAAATTAACAACAGATGATTTCCACAAGGAAAGCAGCTGTTGTATTTTGCAATAAAGGAGTGAAACAACCTAATCGTTTCTACCCATACAGGCAATCATTGAAAATGATGTGGCACTGATTGTTCAGATTTATTGCTTAAATGAATAGCGGATGATTTTGGGGGGGGGGGGAGTAGAGCGTCAGTCGTGGCTGAACGATTGCTCTATTCTATTATTATATCAAATACATCCAACAGCGATAATGCCTCAGGTAATGAAAATGTCGTTTTGCATAATTTATTCCCATGCGGATGGATGGAATAATTGGTGGCACCTGTGAAATTGGTACGCGTGAGATTTGTATTCATAAATCTGGTACCTGAAAAGTCAGAGTATTTACAATTTGCTTTTGACAAATCTGCTTCCGAAAAATCTGCCTCTCTCACCTGACATTCAACCATTGCAGTATTTCGCAGGTCTACTCCAATAAATCCTGAATAGTTTAGCAAACACTTTTGGAAATTTACGTCAAGGGGAATGGAAGCCGCTGCCCATTGAATTCCTGTGAGTTTTGTATCAACAAATTTCACATCTCTAAAGGACGTATATTGTATTGAGGCTGATGCCAGATCGCAATTTTCAAATACGCAATTTTCGAACATACAATCGAAGAACGAAATTTGGAAAAATTTACAATTCTTAAATGTACAATCCAGAAATTCCGAATCAACTATCTTCAGGCCAGCATCTCTTTTGAGATCTAGGAATATTTGATCCTCATAAACTGAGTGCTTCTCGATTGCTGTTGACATTCTTTTTGGTGTATCAATGAGTTGTTGACTCTGCTCCTCTAGAGCTGACCCTGCGTTATTTATTTGTAATAAAAGGGTAGACCAACTTACTCGTTTCTTTCCGTAGCAGCAATCATCGAAAAGCGTGTAGCATTAATTGTTGTTCAGACTCACCGTTGGGTTGAGCTATGTACCTTCAGATTTAGCATTGTCCGATATTTGAAAAAATGGTCTATTCCTTGTTGGCGCAAAATTTAAAGGGTGGCTCAACAAATTCGAAAGAATTCAAATTTCCAACTGCGTAAGCGGGTCTGTGTTTATTGGTTTTGGCCTTTTACTGGAAACATCTTCCAATAAATAAAAAATGTTAGTCTTTGGTGTGAAGCTGCAATGAATGATTTATCCTCTTTTCGACTGCAATTGATTGTTTTTGCTCTGGTTGCCGCCTCGTTCACCAATGTCTACATTACCCAACCGGTATTGCCGATTCTCCAAAACGAGTTCGCACTTGATATGGTGTTGGCATCTTTCAGTGTTTCAGCCGTTATTTTTGGCATAGCTATCTCCAATCTTCCCTTTGGCGTTTTGGCTGACAGAGTTGCAATTCAGCCCATCATTCTGAGCGGCGGTCTTATGGTTGCTGTTGGAGGGCTGCTCTGTTCTTTCACAGAAAATTACTGGATATTCCTGGGAGCCCGTTTTCTTCAAGGTCTTTTTATCCCATGCCTGACGACCTGCCTTGCAGCCTATCTTGCCAAAACACTTCCCGTTGAGCGGCTCAGTGTTGTTATGGGATCCTATGTTTCTGCTACGGTACTTGGAGGCTTATGCGGTCGTCTGCTTGGCGGCTGGATTCATCCGCCCTTGCACTGGCGCTATGCCTTTGTATCGGCCTCACTTCTCACCCTTGCCGCAACCGTTGCTGCCGTACGCGGATTACCAAAGCCTGCAGATAAAGGCAAAAGAATACAGGATTCAACCGGCTTCTGGGTGCTGTTACGGCGTTGGGAGCTGTTGCGTATGTATCTTTGTGCCATGGGAAGTTTTGCAATTTTCTCCTCTGTCTTTAATTATCTCCCATACAAATTGGCTGCACCGCCTTTCGAATTCTCCACTGAAAAAACCACCCTGCTTTATCTTGTTTATGTTGTGGGGATCTTCATCGGCCCAATATCCGGTAAAATAAGTAACCGCTTTGGCAGCGGCCAGACCATGCTTCTGGGAAGTGCTCTGTTAGGAGGAGCATTAGGTCTGATCCTGTTACCTTCGATTCCTGCAATTATTCTTGGTTTGTTTGCCACATGCGGAGGTTTTTTTACAATCCATGCTGCCGCCGTTGGCTCACTTAACCGTAAGCTGACGAGTGGGCAGGGGCGTGCAAATGCCCTTTACGTAATGTTCTATTACCTTGGCGGATGGCTTGGCATTACAGGGTCAGGATTTGTGTACAAACGTGGTGGCTGGACGTCTTTGATAACTGTTTTGCTGTTGCTTTTAACCATCCCTGTCGCTGTTGGTATTTTTGAACGAATAAGAGAAAAACAAGCGACAGAAAAAATATAATGCGCCTGGTCCGTACATTGAAGATCCTTTTATCTGATTATCAAATAATGATAATCCCTGAATTCAAGTGATAAGTGCATAACCGATTAATTTTCTAACATCCACCCCAGTCAGTTTTTCAAAAGCTTCATAGGGTGTTTTGAAATCAAGGCATTTTCTGGGTCTATTGTTGAGTTTGTCTACAGCCTCAAGAACCTGTTCCATTGTAACATTTACGAGTTCCATTGTTTTAGGGAAGTATTGACGTAACAGGCCGTTAGCGTTCTCGTTTTGGCCTCTTTCCCAAGAATGATAAGGTTTAGCGAAATAGGTCTTACAATCCAATTGTTCGGCAATACTTTGGTGCAGGGTGAATTCCTTGCCATTGTCAAATGTCACGGTCTTAACAAACTGTTTGATGGGAGCAAACAACCCAAGCATAGCCCGCTTAACGTATTTTGCTCTTTTCCCAGGTAATGGTGCTGCGAGGCGTAGTTTCGACTTTCTGTCATCAAGGGTACCCGACTACTGTCCTCATACAAAGCTCCTACGTGATGGGAAAATTCATCGGACTGAAATCCATGAAGAACGCCTTGGAGGATTTTGTGAGATCACAGTGACACCCTATTACGACCCTGATGGGTCTCTTATAGGTTCAGTGCACATTGCACGAGATATCAATGAACAGAAAAAGGCGACACTGGAAAAGGAAAAACTCAACTCTCAACTTCTCCATGCACAGAAGTTGGAGTCAGTGGGACAACTTGCCGCAGGTATCGCCCATGAAATCAACACCCCCACCCAGTTTGTCGGCACCAATATCGATTTTCTAGATGATGCAAGTCAAGATATGACAGTTTTCGTAGAACAGATGAAGAAAATTGCAAAACAAGCTCCACAGGAAGTTGCTTCTTCTATACTCACGGCACTGGAAGAGATGGATTGGAATTATCTGGCCGAGGAAATGCCCTTGGCAATAGCTCAATCACGTGATGGCATCCAACGTGTTAGTTCCATTGTTCGTGCCATGAAAGAATTTTCACATCCGGGCAGCAAAGCGAAAGAAGCATCGAATCTTAATCAAATAGTAAATACAACACTAACAGTAGCTCGCAACGAGTGGAAATATGTCGCAGATATGCAGCTTGATCTGGATCCGGAACTGCCGAAAATACCTCTCTTATCAAATGAAATGAGTCAGGTTATTCTCAATATGTTGGTTAATGCAGCCCATGCCATTGGAGAAAAACTTGGGGAAAACCATGAGGGAAACAAAGGGGAAATCACCATTACAACGAGAAGAACTGAAAAAAATGTAGAACTACGTATTCGTGACACAGGAAATGGCATCCCCCAAAAGTCTCGAAATCGTATTTTTGATCCTTTTTATACAACCAAAAAAGCGGGAAAGGGTACTGGCCAGGGCTTAGCCATCAGTCATGATGTCGTAGTGAATAAGCATGGCGGAACAATTGATGTCAGCACCGAAAGCGGTAAGGGAACTGAATTTATTATTCAATTGCCATTATAAGCATGTTTTGCGAAACGGATTCTATGTTATTAACGAATCTTCAGGGTGTATATCTTTTCACATACTTTTAATTCAACTTGCCGATATTTTCGTGTTCACAACAACACGACCAATAAGTTTATCCTCGATCAGGTCAATTGCTGTTTGAATTGTATCGTCTAAATTGATTTCCGTGGTTTCAGCTTCTAAGGTTTCAAGGTTCAGGTGTTCTGCAATGCACGTCCATGCTGTTTCACGATCTTTTTTAGGAGCATAAACACTGTCAACACCGGCTAAAGTAATTCCTCGTAGAATAAAGGGTACAACGGTGGCTGGGAAATCCATACCTTGTGCAAGTCCACAGGCCGAAACAACACCACCGTATTTGATGCTCGCACAGACATTTGCAAGAGTGTAACTGCCAACACAGTCAACAGCGGCGATCCAACGTTCTTTAGCAAGTGGTTTGCCTTTTTTAGAAAGCTCAGCTCGGTCGATTGTATCGTTTGCTCCAAGCGATTTCACATACTCTGATTCTTGCCCTGGTTTTGTGGAAGCTATGACCTTGTAACCAAGATTGGAAAGAATGCGTGTAGAAATACTGCCCACGCCACCACTGGCTCCAGTAACCAGAATGTCTCCCATATCAGGAGTAATTCCATGTTGCTGTATTTTTAAAATACACAGCATTGCAGTATAACCGGCGGTACCAACAGACATAGCTTGTTTGGCAGTGATATTATCTGGAAGTTTAATTAACCAATCACCATTAACACGCGCTTTCTGTGCAAGGCCGCCCCAATGGACCTCACCAACGCCCCAGCCGTTGAGAATAACGTTGTCGCCTGCCTGCCAGTCCCTATGACTGCTCTCGATAACTGTACCAGCAAAATCAATACCTGGTATCATCGGCCAGTGTCTTACAACGGGAGCCCTGTCAGTGATCGCAAGAGCATCTTTATAGTTGAGAGTGGAGTATTCAACATTGACTGTCACATCGCCTTCCATGAGATCGCTATCAGCAACTTCAGTAAGCTCACGCTGTAACCCTTTATCTGTTTTGGTAAGTACAATTGCTTTAAACATTATGAATCCCTGTTGTTGGTTGAAATATCAATGGAATCTTAGAAAAAAATGCTCTTGAAAAGTTTGTAGAGGTTTTTTATTCTTTACGAGTTTTGCACGAAGAACAGCGCCTTCCCAGCCTATCCAGAAATATAATGCCAGGTCATCACAATCAATGTCATCATCAATTTCTCCTACTCGCTGAGCGTGTTTGAAAAGCTGACTCAATTGTTTTTCCCAGTTGAGAAATACAGATTCTATTTGATGTCGAAAAGGATCGTCAAGCTGGGACAGCTCCTGGCCAAGATTGCCGACCAGACAACCACGAGCATAATGATACTTTTCCATACCTAATTTGGCATTTTCGATGAAAGCATTTAGCCGTGCTAATGGTGTTAGCTTTTTGTCATTAAAAAAACGATCCAGCTTTTCACTGAAATAATTTGCGTAATTATCAATGACGGTCGCACCAAAATCCTCCTTACTTTTAAAGTAGTGATAAAATGACCCTTTAGGCACATTGACCTGCTTTAAAATTTCATCAATACCTGTGCGACTAAACCCTTTTTCGGTAAAAATAGCCGTGGCACAGTCGATCAAGCGTTTTTTTGTCAAAGAATGTGAGGTTCCACTGCTCGGAGGACGACCTCTTTTCTTTTTTGTGGAGATTTGCATATGAATTAAATAGACCGTTCGTCTAGAAATGTCAATTACAAGTTTTTGCGATCCATTACGATTCGACTTGCATGAGGATTTGGCTTGGATAAGTATACAGAATGTGGGGAAACGAGGACTTGTGGTTAGTTCTGGTTCTTCTCGAAACCAGTGAGTGAACGTAGCTCAACTAGCTGAAGAATCAATACTTAAGAGCAACAGTAGTAGGATGGTTATTTAGGTTTGATTAAATTGGAGCGGTTTCCACTGGCTGTCTCAGCCCTGAATTGTCACATTCCCTGCTAAAGTGCTTGTTACGCATATCGGGAGATATCTACAGTTTGTCGGTTTGCTTAAACAATTAACCTTGCCAGTTGACAGATCAACGATTTGTTGAGGTCAGGGTTTCATCACTATTTCAACTCTCTTCATAACTGACGACCCTGTTCCGACCACCATCCTTTGCTTGATATAAAGCCTTGTCGACCATTTGAATCAACTGGCCTGTTTCTTTTGGCTTATTGCTACGGAATGCTGCTGCCCCAATACTGGTGGTCACCAAAAGTTCTAGTGGTCCGTTTCTATACATTTCTTTTTCACAGCTTTTTCGAATTTTCTCTCCAGCCTGTATCCCCCCTGCCAGATCGGTCTGAGGCAGGAGAATGATAAATTCCTCGCCCCCGAAACGAAAAATCAGATCCGTGGGCCGACTTGTTTCTTTCATCCTTCGAGCAAACTCTTTGAGGACAAAATCACCGAAATCGTGCCCTTTAGTATCATTTACCTTCTTGAAATGATCAAGATCGACCATCAAGATAGCAAGGTCGCTTCCATAACGCTCACTACGATAAAATTCTTGCTTCAGCATGGTGTTGAAGTGCCTGCGGTTGTATAAACCGGTCAGATCGTCATGCAGTGCCAGATGGCTTAATGTTTCATTTTGTTTGTTGATGAGTTCCTTAGACTGCTTTAACTCTTCTACCAGGTGTTGTAATTCCTGTTTTTGCCTGTAAAGAGTAAGGAAAAAGGCAGCTTTACTGAGGAGAATTTTCCCTTCCACAGGCTTGAAAATATAATCCACAGCCCCACTTTCATATCCCTTAAAAACGTGTTGCTGTTCTTTGCTGATTGCCGTCACAAAAATGATAGGGATATGTGCTTTTTCATCGGATAAACGGATCATTTCCGCCGTTTCGAAGCCATCCATGTCAGGCATCTGGACATCCAGCAGAATGAGGGCAAAATCATGGTCAAGAACCAGTGACAAGGCATCGTTTCCTGATGAGGCGGTATATATTTCAGCATCAACATCCTCCAAAAGCCGCTCCATGGCCAGAAGATTTTCCGCTCTGTCATCTACAATAAGAATTTCAGGTTTATTCATTGGTTTGTCTCAGGAAAAAAACAGTTCAGGAACAGTTGACCTGCTCCGCTTTTTTTGTCCATTTTATGTGCTTTTATTGTCTTCCCGGTCATAGAGCCATACCCTCAGCATAGCAAATAATCTTTCCGTATCAATGGGTTTTGCCAGATAGTCATTGGCACCGCCATCAATACATTTTTTGCGATCCCCCTTCATGGCGTTGGCCGTAATGGCAATAATTGGTAAATTTTTGAATCTTCGCTCTTTACGAATTACGGCCATGGCCTCGAAACCGTCCATAACAGGCATCATGATATCCATAAGTATCAAATCAATATCATCATTCTTTTTCAACTGCTCCAGGGCCTCCATGCCATTTTTACCGACAACAACATCTAAATCCTTGTCTGAAAGAATTTTTCGCAGAGAAAAAATATTGCGCATATCATCGTCAACCAGGAGAATTTTTTTGCCTTTAAAAATATGTCCTCTATTATAAAAACGCTGTACTATCTCCTGCTGTTGAGGAGGAAGATCCTTTTCAGCCCGATGCATAAAAAGAGTTATCTCTGACAGCAAGCGCTCATGGGATAACGCACCCTTCAAGATTGTTGTCCGGGAATATTGATCCAGTAAGGCCTTCTGCTTTGATGTTAGATCTCGCCCTGTGTAAACAATAATCGGGATTTTCTGCAGTTCCTCCATATTGTTAATTTTACGTAATAACTCTTCTCCATCCATGTCAGGTAAACCGAGATCCAGAATGACGCAATCAGGTTTACTCTCTCGTAGAATGGTAAGGGCTTGCGCACCGGTCGATGCCCGTAGGAAGTCAATGTCGTCAGCCATGATAAAATTATTCAACACCTGCGACAGGGTGTCGTCGTCTTCCACCAGAAGAACCTTTTTCCCTCGGGCAGAAGCCATATCGCGCAACCGAACTAATGCGTCAATAAGTACTTCAGCATCTATCGGTTTGGTAACAAAATTTAAGGCCCCCATTTTTAAGGCCTCGTTGTCGTGATCTGAAGCAGAAATAACGTGAACAGGAATATGGCGTGTGGAACTGTCTTCTTTAAGCCGACTGAGTACCGTCCAGCCGTTCATGCCTGGAAGACCGATATCGAGAGTAATGGCCGTTATTTTGAATAACTCGATGAGTTGCAGACCGGTCTCGCCGCTTTCAGCCACCAGAACCTTAAAGTGCTCTTCCCTGGCGACATCACGAACAATCTTCGCGAAATCAGGATCATCATCAATAATCAACAAAACCGGATCATCGTCCAGGATGTTTTTTCTGTCATCGGCAATATAGTCTACGTCCTTCTGATCAACCACCATCTCTGTCACAGGTAAAACAGCTCTTTGACTGCTTGGCGTTGCTGCTTTCCGACCATAAGCGTTTGATCCAGCAGCGTCCTGCCCCTCCGGGACAACGAGAGAGAATCGAGATCCTTGACCAGGTTCGCTGGCCATGACAATGCACCCCCCGAGCAGCTTGGCCATTTCAAGGCTTATCGACAACCCGAGACCAGTACCACCATACTGACGGCAGGTACTGCCATCTGCCTGCTGAAAGGATTCAAAGATAAGCTCCTGTTTTTCTTTGGCAATACCAATTCCGCTATCCGTGACGGTAAATGTCAGATTCTCTGGTGACATAAATTCTTCAGGTATAGCGGTGGCTAATTCGGTATGAAGATTGACCACTCTCCCGATATGCAGGGATACTGTGCCATTTTTTGTGAATTTACAGCTATTTGACAAAAAGTTTTTCAGTATCTGCTCCAGCCTTGACTGGTCGGTCTTAAAGGTGTTCGGCATATTTTCATCAAAGGTCACCTTGAAATCAATCCCTTTGTCTTCACAAACCGGCTGGAAAAGATGTTTCATATGCTGGGCGAGGTCAACAATTTGTACATCACCAATCTCGATCTCCATATGTCCTGATTCGACTTTAGCCAGATCAAGCACCTCATTAATGAGGTTGAGAAGATCGTTACCCGCCTTGTTAATGATCTTTACAGATGCAACATCATCTTTGGCAAGGGCGTTGTGTTTATTGTCAGCCATGAGGCTGGATAGAAGAAGGATGGAGTTGAGCGGGGTTCGCAGCTCATGGCTCATATTAGCCAGAAATTCCGATTTGTACTTACTACTCAGCTCAATTTTTTTATTCCTTTCCTCAAGGACTTGCTGTTGTGTCTGGAGCTGTTCTGCCTGTTCCTGGGTTTGTTTGAGGAGTACCTGTAGCTGTTGCCTGGAATTGGAGCTCTGGAAGGCGATGGTTGTTGATTCGGAAACATGTTCGAGGAAGTTGATTTCCTCTTCTGTAAGAATCCGATTAGAGCCAAATTCAAGCACACCGAGAATGTTGTTGTCGCGCACCAGGGGGAGGATCAACAAAGATCGGAGGTTTGTAACACCAAGGCCCGAGGTGATTTTCAAGTTAACTTTCTCAGCCGCTCCCTCGCGGAGATAAATTTTTCTATTGTCACGGGCCGCCTGACCAATCAGGCCTTCACCTAAGGCAAACACAATGTCGTCATCCTGCTTTTTATAAGCATAGCCTGCCGTGAATTTTAATGTCTTATTTTCGTAAGCGAAAAACACGCCGACAGGTAGATCAAGATAGCGGCAGAGATAGTTAAGAATTTTATCGCCGAGCGCGATAATGTTGCCTTCACCTCTCATCTCTTTATCGAGACCGGTTTCTCCAGTTTTGAACCAGTCCTGCCGGTCTTTGATCGCAATCATTTCTCGCAGGTTACCAACCATGTCAAAAAGCGCTTGGTACAGGGTGCCGATTTCATTGGCCGGAGGGCTCATCTTTTGGATAGAAAGATCACCTGTGGAAACCTGTTTTGCCCAAGTGCTGAGACTCACCAAGGGCATGATCATCCGCCGGGCGAGAAAAGCGGCCAGGAACACGATAAAAAGACCGGTGAGCGAGACGACAATAATGAGCATGTGCTGTAAATTACTGGCGGCTTCTAAAACTTCTGCCTCGTCTACTTCGGCAATCATCAACCAGTGCATGTCATATTGGCCCAGAGAATCCATATCTGCGGAAATACCTAAAACCTTGTTGCCGCTCTGTCCCTTATAGCTAGAGCCCCCGAAATCACCAAGGACAAGGTGTTTCCTCTCTTCCTCATAGCCCACCCCGTGGCGAATCTCCTCCCTCTGAAGCCATTTCGTTACCAGCGTGTTGTTGACATGACTTGACAGGACCTGCTTTGTTCTGTCAGTGCGAAGGGTGCTGCGCAGGGTACTATCGTTCCCAACTACAAAAATCTGACCGGTTTTTCCAAGTCCACTGACATCTGCCATGAGAGTGTCTATTTTTTTTAACTCAATTTGCAGTACCAGAACGCCGATTTCTTCGCCAGATTCATTCACCATGAGTTGGGCCGTAAAAAGTGTCTTCTCACCACCAGAAGGTCCATAGATCGTTAGGTCTGAAGCGAGAGAATGGCCTGTTTCGATGGCAAGACGGCAGAGTTTAGCCAGTTTTGTCTCATGATAGGGGCCATGAAAAAGGTTGGTCCCCAAATCTTCCTCTGCGGCGATGCTAAAAAGGATATCGCCTGCAATGTCTATCATATAAATATTCGAATACCCGGCCCGCTCCTGAAAATCTTGCAGATCCTGAGAGTGTTCGGTGACAATCCTGGTATGGTTGTAAGAGTTGACAAACTGAGAGAGAGAGAGGCCACTTTTGTTATAGCTTTCTTTCAGATCCTGAAGGAGGAATATGTTGTCACTGAGATCGGCCTGGAGCGCCAGGTCGTCCAAGCGCTCCTGAAAATACGCCTCAAAATAAAGCCCTCGGAGCGACAAGGCCGTCTGTAGGTTCCTCACCTCTTTATGGAGTAGACTGGTGTGGGCGTTATGGTAACTCAACCCGCTGGCCACAAGAAGTGGCACAAGGGCAAGGAGCATGAGGCTGACAAAAATGTTTTTGCCCAACCCACGGCGCAAAGTAAAGGTAAACTGGTCTAGCTTATTCTCACTCTTTTCTGACATGGCGACCTTCTATTTCTGATTCTGAGAGGGGAGGTTAACAACAAAACCTGCGGATTCGAAAATAGAGGATGCCTTATGCCCGCTGATAAAATCCAGAAACAGGGTCATTTCCGTTTTTTGTGCAGACTTGATGAGTGGTGCGGAAAAATAGTTGATCTGGGGGTAAAGATTTTGGGGAACGGTAAAATGAATCTGCATTTTGTCGCTGACATTTGTCTTGTATAAGAAGGCGACTATGCTAGGTGTGGTCAGGCTTAATTTTTTTAATGATCTGATGGATAGGCTGATTTTGGGGCTGATTTTGAGCTTAGGCTGGATCTTTTCCCACATCTCGGCATTGACCAGCGCCTGCTTGGCATACCCTCCGTAAGGGGCAATCTCCGGATCGCCGATAAGCACCCTTTTTACTGATGGAGTAAGCAGGTCAGCTAGGCCTTGCAATTGTAAATTACCCGATTTGGATGGAAAAGAAGTCACCACCAGCTGATTACCCCAGTTTGTTGTTACTGCAGCAGAATCTACGTACCCAGACTCCACCACAGTGTTCATCCATTTTTTGTTGGCAGCCAAAAAATAATCAGCAGATATGGCCTCTTCTGTAATTCCTTTAACAAGTAGTCCTGAAGACTGACAGATATAATTGAGTTTGATGTTGGTTTGTTTGCTGAAAATTTTTCCTACTTGCTTTATGGTGCTGCAGGTGGAATCAGCGATGGCCAAGGTGAGCTCAGAACTTGTTGCAGATGCTGGAAGGGGGGAAAAAAGGATTGTGAAAACAAGCAAATATAGTTTTCTGGTAAGATACGATTGTTTCATCTATATACTCCTCAAGGTTATTTTTTCATAAAAGCTAAGATAGCTAGGATATAGCGGGCTGACGCGAAGAAAAGTTTACTACCTAACTTCTAAGCATCGTAAACGACGAGTGCTTTTTTCACGGGTCTAATTTCCCAAAACGCCTTTCATGGTAAGGCTCCTCATACATCCCCGATTTTTACTCTTTGGGCCGACAACCATCTTCCTCATCTTCTTCCTGAAAGTGCATTGGGAAACATCTTAACAATTCCCGGTTTTGAAAAAATATCAGGCAGCTGTCTTCGCTGTATTTATGGGTAGGCGGATAAAGAAAGCAGTCCCTTCACCCACCACACTTTCAACTGCAATTTCACCGTGATGTTTATTGGTCACAATATCATGGGTAATTGCCAGTCCCTGACCGCTGCCTTTGCCCACCTCCTTGGTGGTAAAAAATGGTTCGAAAATCTTACTGCAAACTTCATCGCTCATGCCAGCACCGTTATCACGAATCTCTATCTCCACATTCTGCTCATCTGCCGATGTACGTATAGTGATCTTCCCTTTAGAACTATCATCCGGCAGATTGTCGGAAATGGCATGGGCAGCATTGACAATGATATTGAGAAATACCTAGCCTATTTCATCACTTTTGCATGGCGGCATAGGTAAGTCCTCTGCCAAATTCTGCTCTATATCTGCAACCATTTTCCACTCGTTCTGAGAATAAGAAAAACAAAGGCTCCACCTCCCATGAAAATTACACCACTGATCAGTTCAATGGGTAGCGGTAGTCCCATAACAGAAACAAGAATAAATGCGAGATCCCCCAGGAACGTGACATATGTTGTATCCATTTCTTGAATATGTGGATTTATGTTCTCCATTTCATACTATCATAATATAACTATTTATATCAATATTGGACCAGTATTGGCAGGAAGAATGTGAAGATGGAGAGAGCGTATTTGTGAGGGACATACTTCTTTTCGTTATTAGATTAAACACTGTATTTTCGGTCTAACTTGATACTGAGCCTGTACAGATATCCACTGGTGCTGTCAATACGGGTAAATAGTTGTGATAAGATAAGAATGGCCAGGGGAAATCTCTCCTTTTAGGCCATTTGAACCAGCTGAAGATGTCTCCTATATAAAGAAACCATCGGCCAACAGCCTCAGGTGAAAGAAATGGATAAATGATATTTCTTTTAACTAGAACACCCGCCATTAAATCCATAAAAAATGTTGCAAAAACACCCATTAAAACAGCTTCAACAATGATCAAGTTTCTTTCCTCTAAATTTATATATTAAGTAGGGTTTGCACTTATAACACCGCGGTCATGGGCGGCAATTTTAAGATCGATTTATAAAGCGGCCATCTTGCTAGAAAAGTTTGCCGTTTTTGCTATGTTTCACCAGCAACGCCCTTAACATCTCAATAATCCCCCGACAGAGGGTATAAATATTTTCAGCATTTAAATTATCCTCAGCTGTCTGGTCGAATAACATATTTAATTTTGAATCAAACGAGTCCTCAGCCTCCCAATAATTGATGACGATCGGCACCAGGGGAAGGGGGAAAATAACAAGGGAGTGATCCGAATTTGTCTCAGTCTGAATTTCTTTGGCCCCAAACAGATGCAGAAGCTCAAAAAATAATTCCGTATGGGCATCTGCGATGCTTTGCCATCTCAAGCTCGCAACTATAGGAAAAAAACTGGCTCCAATCCTCAGCGCCGCTCAATTCGCGAAACGACCGCCAGTCACCTTTGGGCTGGAGCCCCTTGCTGTGGAGAATGTAATTGAGGATAGGAACCTGAACCCAAACATTATTGTGGCATTCCGAAGCCATGTCACCGGTTGCATCGATCTTAAAATCTTTGCCAAGACAGTTGATAACAATCGCATCATCCCTGATAGGGGCATTCAAACGTTTTGCCGCTGCAGCAAGTTCAATGTTTTCAATCTCGCTCCGGTAGCCGTTTAGAATTTGCTGCTGTTCATCTACCGGGGTAGTGCTCTTGGTGAGATCACCAGCGAGTTCACTTATGGTTTCAAGATCAATGTCCGGGCAATCAGTCACTTGTTTGTGATTCTGAAAAACTGCACTGGCAAAAGCCATGCAGGACGGCAGCATGCATTTCCGACAGTTAGACTTGTTGAGGAATTTATAGATCTCCAGTGGGCTTTTTAATTTTGTCACGACACTTGCTCTCCTTTAAAAAGAATTAATGACCGCAATAGATCAAAAGCAGATGCTCAAAACAATCGCCCAAATGGGGGATTTTCACTTTTTTATTTGGGGGAGAGACTAGATAAGTTTGTATCGAGACGCAAAGACAGCGGCTTGAGCTCTATCGTTGACGCCAAGCTTTTCATATATATGAACAACATGAGATTTGACGGTATGCGGGCTGATAAACAATCGCTCTGAAATTTCTGGATTCGTCAAGCCTTGCGCAACAAGCTTTAAAACCTGCAACTCCCGCTTCGTTAAAATCGATTCCAACTGAGGCTGTGGGGCATAGCTTGAGCTTTGCTCCGGCAGATCAAGTTCGATTGTTTTTGTCAGCCGCCCCGCCTCATCAACAACAGCATAAGTAGCTTTCTCTTCAATTGGTTGCGCAACACCAGGGCACCCAGAGATGTTTGCTTGTCCTGAGCTTAATGCTCCGGCAAAGGCCAAACAACTTGGCCAGCCGCATTCGCCGCAATTTGTCTTGGGAAGAATTTTGTAGATATCTAACGGGAAAAGAGGGGTGATTTTACGATAGTTTGGTGTGACCTCAGCCTTTTTTTCATGCAGTGAATTAAGAAAACCGAGGAGCTGTTCACCATAACTTCTTGCATGCCCGTCATCATTTAGTGCAGCGGCGATTATCTCGCGAGAATACAAGGTGCACCGTACACCTTCAAAAACAAACTGAATGCGCTCGGGGTTATCAAAATATTGACATCCCTCAACGCTACTGTTGATATAAGGAAAGAGTTGCGATAAGTCTCTTTCAACTTCAAAACGAGCCCCCCACTTGGGGGACGGATAGGTTAAAACCCCTGTCCGCTTAACAGAGAAACTCCTGTATCTAGCAAGGAAAACCTGCCTTTGCTCCGATATGTCTACTTGTGGATCACTCATGACCTTACAAAATAACATTTTGAACGCAATTTGCACTCATTTGAAAATAATGCTGAAGTAAAGAAAACTACAAAAGAGCTAGTGACTGTTCTTAGCCCTTATATTAGAGATCAAATACGCCGTTTTGGACGGTATAATGTCAATATGGACGAGTATCCACCTGATATCGGAGGACAATACAGTTTGGTCACTTTAAGACATGAATGACTTTGTATCTATATGCCTTATTGTCAATTACTATTGAGCAGGTTGGCTAACATTCTTTCTGTATAATACTCATTTTGAGGGTTTTATAGAAACTGCTGATTAACTTGTTATGGGAGACTGCATAATGAACAGAGATAATATGAAAAATATTCTTGATTGTACTGGTCATAAACTAAAGATCCGCAATATTTTAGATAGCAATGGAGTATATTTATTTGATGCCCAGGGAAAGAGATACATGGATTTGGAGTCAGGGATATGGTGCACATCTCTGGGACACAAAAATGTCAGAATTAACAATGTGATTAAAAAACAACTTGATAGCATCATGCATGCTGGGTTTTGTTATAGCAGTGAGATAGTAGATAATGCAGCGAAATCAATTTTGTCAGTATCAGGTTTGGAAAATGGGCGATGCGTATTTCTTAGTTCTGGAAGTGAGGCTATAGAAATACTTAGGCAGGCAGCTATGCATTCGGTAAAAACTCCCAAAACGTTGGTTTTGCATAATGCTGAGCTTGGTGCGTATGATTCACTTACAGATAGAAAGCATGGATGGTACAGCTTTGAATGGAAAAATTGTAAGGAATGTACAGACAGCTTTATATGCGATCTACACAGTGAAGCACTTAATAATATCCCTAAAGATGTCACCGAATTCATATTTGAACCGGGAAGTGATGCTGGCCTTGTAGGCTTTCCTCCCAAAGCATTGATTCAAAAAATTGCCAGCTTGGTTCGCAGTAATGGTGGTAAAATAATCGCAAATGAAGTTACGACAGGAATCGGGCGTACAGGTAAGTGGTTTGGCTATCAACACTACAATATCAAGCCGGATATGATTGCCATCGGGAAAGGTATTGGAAATGGTTATCCTGTGAGTGTTGCTGTATTCTCCGAGAATACTATTAGCGAGCTAGGTACTTTTAAATACTCGCAGAGTCATCAGAATGATCCAATGGGAGCAGCTATTGCAAATGAAGTTATTAACATAATATTAGATCATGATCTAATAAATGATGTGGCGAGAAAAGGAAAAATTTTTATTTCTCAACTCAAATCCCTAGAAAGAGACAATATTAAAATTCGTGGAAGAGGATTGATATTCGCCATTGATTTTATGAATGAGAAGACAGCAGAAAAAATATACAGTGAGCTGATAGAAAGCGGATACATTGTCTGTAATAGAGGTTCTTTGCTTAGAATTGATCCGCCTCTCATAATAACTGAAGATGAGTTCGGGGAATTCATTACCACACTCTCTTCTATAGTAGGTCAAGAGATGGTATCCACATAACAATAGCATGACTCAGATAACAAAAAAGCGCCGCAGCGCTCTGCTTTTTTATTACTGGTAACGTGAGGCGTTACACCATTTCTTCTCAACTCAGTGATTGATATTACTTTCGGATCTTTCTCCTGAAGTAAGCTGTAAAGGGGGTAAAAATTTATTGTCCACCGACACCAGACTTAAGCCATCTGCAGGTGAAAATAAGGGAATGAGAAAGATGTGCCTACTTTTTACACGTATCGTGTACTGACCCTTTTACTTACAATTTTTTGGTCATTGGCATCTTCCTCTCAAAGCGAGTGTACTGTTGTTACGGTTCCGATCGTGATGTCACTTCTCCAAAAAAACTGGTTTCACATAACTTCTTCATCAAATAAAGATTAAGGTGCTTATTTTTTCTCGCTGAAGTTGAAATGAAAAGAGAACGTGTCACCCTCCGATACAAAGGTGATAACATAGGGGGTGGTTTTCAGGAGATGGAGCATCGGGTCGTTCATACGTAACACTTCCCCCACAAACCCACTGATTCGCTTTTCTTTTGCTATATCAATCAATCTGTTCAGCATATGTCGACTAAGGCCCTGATTTCTGATTCCTTTGGCAACAGTAAAAGCAATTTCTGCTACATTACTGGAACGGTTTAAATAATATGACGCAATGGAAACAATTTTCTGATTATCCTCAGCTCCAATGATACCAACTATGGCAAAGACAGATTCGTAATCCACATTGACTGCTGTTTGGGTTTCCTGGTGGGAGAAGGTACTCTTTGGTGAAAAGAACCTGAATCGTCTATCCTCCGGGTCAAGCTCATAGTACAGCTCCTGCAACATGCGCTCATCTGTGTTTTTCACTGGACGGAAAAAAATGTGCTCATCGCCAGATGTTGTATAGTTCCATTCGTATTCTTCCGGATAAAGGATCACCACACCATCCTGGGTCAGGGGAAGCATTTGATCCTGATAGACGAAGTGCAGTTTTTTGGCCTGCTCAAGGAGTTCTTTTCTGAACTTGGGGTGGGCGATACCTATCATCTGTAAAACCCGATTGCGAATGGATTTGCCATGGAGAAAAGCAACTCCCCATTCCGTTATGACGTAGTGCACTTCACTCCTGGGGATAACAACCCCTGCACCGGCGTCCAGGGTTACCACAATCCGAGATGTCTGGCCATCGGCGGTGATACTGGGCAGACAGATGATCGGTTTACCACCTTCAGAAAGAGCGGCTCCCCGGGAAAAATCGAGCTGACCTCCGACGCCGCTGTATATCTCTGCTCCGATACTGTCGGAGTTGACCTGGCCAGTGACTGAAACGGACAGAGCCGCATTAATGGAGAGCTGCTTAGTGTTTTTGGCAATATTGAAGATGTTGTTGATGGTTTCGGTGGATTGGAATTCGATGAAGGGATTTTCGTTCACATAATCATAGAGTCGACGTGTGCCCATTGCAAAAGAGGTGAGGATATGGGGATGATAGCTTTTACGGCAGTTAATTACCCCGGATTCAACCAAATCTATGATAGAGTCTGAAATAACCTCACTGTACACCGACAGGTCCTGTTTGTCTGTGAGATGCATCAATACTGCATTGGGAATACTTCCGATACCAAACTGCAGAGTTGAACCGTTTTCTATGATCCTTGCACAGTACTTCCCGATCTTTTTTGTGAGTTCATCGGGCTCCGGATATTGAAATTCCAAAAGATCTGTCTCTGCATAGACAAGGTGATCAATAGCGTCAAAACGAACAAAGGAATCGCCACTGGTCCTCGGCATTGCAGGGTTAATCTGGGCAATAACCATCTTTGAGTGCTCAAATACGGTTCTATTTATATCAACATTTATTCCCAGAGAACAAAACCCATGTTTGTCAGGAGGAGTCACCTGAAGGAGTGCCACATCAATCCGGAGTCGTCCGGATTGGATGAGTGGAGGAATATCTGACAAGGAGATAGGGATATAGTCTGCCTTGCCTTCGTTGACCGCCTCGCGGATGGAACTTCCAACAAAGAGGGCCTGATGCCTGTAAAGCGAGGGCTCCTGATCATCAAAAAACTTATTATCCGACAGGGTGAGAAAGTGGACAATCTCACAATCATTGAAGCGATGCTTGTTTTGGGCTAATTGTTCCGTCAGCTTGACCGGCTCACTGCAGCCGGTTCCTATAAAAATCCGCGACCCGGCTTCTATAAACTGATATAGATTTTCTGCCTTGATTTCGAGATGTTTCTTTTGCTGACGCCAGTTTTGCATATGCCCTGCCCTCTAACAAGAGAGTATTGAAGAGTGTCCAAACCCTAATCTGTGTCTTTTTTCACTACAAAAGTAACCGGAGGAGAGCCGATCCTCTACAAAGGAGGATATCAAATTCGCTTCAATTTTACATCCGCTTTGTGCAGGAGGTCGCACATTATTGTAACCCGATGATATGCTTGCCATCCGAAATATCAGCAAGGAGGACACCCTACTTGACCTCCAGTAAAAGGTATTGCAGTCAGTAAGCCCTTTTATATGCAGCTGTTTAAAATATTTTACTATTCAAAACTTCCCGCACAGCTTCAGCGAGCTCCATTCCTTCCACAGGTTTATAGACATAGCGGCTGATACCCATGGCCAGTGCATCCTGCTCTGAGACCTGACTGGAGTGGCCGGTACACATAATCACCACTGTCTTCGGACTGATCTCCATTATCGAAGAGGCGAGTTCTGCCCCGGTGAGCTGCGGCATGGTCTGGTCGGTGATAAGGAGCTTAAAACGCTGAGGGTTGCGGCGAAACATTTCCAGAGCCTCCGTGCTGGAGGTCATTTCCGTCACCTTATAGCCGAGATTCCCGAGCAGACGCCCGTTAATACGAACCAGCAGCGGGTCATCATCAACAATCAGGATCTCTTCATTCCCTCCAAGATCTTTGCCCTTTGTGACTTTTTCTGTGAGGACAGGAACTGGTTCACTCTCTGCCACGGCTGGAAGGAAGATACGGAATGTAGTGCCTGTTCCCTTTCGGCTCTCCACTTCAATAAACCCATGGTAGCCTTTCACTATTCCATGGATAACAGCAAGTCCCATTCCCGTACCTTTCCCCACCTCCTTGGTGGTGAAAAAAGGTTCAAAGATCCGTTCCTGCGTTGTCTCGTCCATGCCCTGGCCCGTATCTCCTACCTCAAGCACGACATAATTCCCCGGCAAGATTGCTCTATTTGCGTTCGCTTCTTCAGTGATTTTCCGGTGCTGCAGGCTGAGTCCCAGGGTTCCTTTTTCGTTTTCCATGGCCTGGAAAGCATTGGTACAGAGGTTCATCACGATCTGATGAATCTGGGTCGGATCCGCGTTTATTTTTCCGGAATCCTTCTCAATCTCCTCTTCTATGGTCACTGTGCTTGGCAGGGTGGAGTGCAGCATTTTCGCCACCTCCTGGACAATATAATAGGGTTCTACAATCTGCAGCTGGTGACTCCCTTTACGACTGAAGCTGAGGATCTGCTGTACCAGACTCTTGGCCCTGTCTACCGCCTGCAGGACTTGATCCATATCCGCCCGGGACGGGTTGTCCTCTGCCAGATCATCTCGGACAAATTCCGAAAACCCGATGATGGCCCCCAGAATATTATTAAAGTCATGCGCAATGCCGCCGGCCATGGTGCCAATGGCCTCCATTTTATGCGCCTGATAGAGCTCTTCCTCAAGTTCTTTCTGGGCCGTGATGTCCCTGGCAATATGCACCAGATACTCTGTATTCCCGTCCGCATCAAGCAGGGGAGAAGAGGAGACATGAAAGATCTTCCGCAGGTTCTCATGGTGGATAATGGAGGGATGTTCGCCGCTATCTTCTCCGACACGGAGCATGGGGCAGTCCTGGCAGGAGCTGTTTTCACCACGAAAGACCTCATGGCAGTGCAGGCCGTTCAAACCTCCGCGTGCTACCTGGAAAAAGTTTTCAGCCGCCCTGTTGGCCCGTACGATGCGCATATCCGCATCCTGAATGGTTATGAGGTCTGCAATGGAATCAAAGGTTCGTTCCCATTCTTCCTTGCTCTTGCGCAGCCGGTCTTCCACAGCCCGCTGTTCGCTCAGGTCATGACGCCGCATAAAGATGCTGAAAGGTCTGTGCTCTTGATCTCTGACAATGGTCACGGTAATTTCCAGAGGAACACCGCTGGAATTATCCGGATCATCCACCTCTCGCACAAATTGACCATCCCGCAGCACTTTCTGGGCCTCTCCGATGGGACAGGCTGCATGCTCCCCCTGAGGATGGACCATCGCTTCAATGGGACGGCCGATGGAATTTTCAGCATCTGTACCCATCACCGTATAAAAGGCCCTGTTTGCCTGGAGGAGATTACGGTCAAGGTCCAGAATATAGACCACATCGGGATCCGCATCCATGGCAGTCGTCCATTGCTGTGCTGCCTGTTCCAGACTGGCCGTTGCTTCCTCCCGTTTTCTGACCTCCCGCTCCATGCTTCCAAAGAGCCGGCTAAAACTGACATGGAGCACAGTAAACCCAAGCAACAGGAGAACGACAGTGAAAAGGATGGCCTGGACAACGAAACGCTGTTTATTAACTATAAGGTCGTTGATATCCTGGAGTATAATTAAGCCTCCAATGGCCCTGTTCTCAAAATCATAAAAAACCTGGTGGGTATGGACGATATACTGATTTCCCTCGATCTCTACACGAGTGTGATTGTCTTTTCCCATGAGCAGCTCGGGAGGGAGCTTGGCATAGATGGGATTTCCATGGCTGTTAATCACATACTGATCACGATAGACCATGGGGAATTTGTTGAACTGCTCGGCATTTTTCCAGTAGCTAACCGGAAAACAACTTGTTGTCGGCATATGCAGCATCCTCTCCACGATCTCAACGGCCTGGTGCATATCGATTCCGAATTCCACGGCCCCGATATAGCCCTCCTGCACAAAGACCGGAGCCAGGACCCGAAAAAATCCGCCATGAAGCCCTATCTCAAAGCCGGAAATCGGTTTCCGCTCTGTATGGATTATTTTCAGTGAAGGTCTGCTTTGCTGCAAGTTGTCCCCCCAATGCTCCGGATCATGTACCCGGAGAAAGGAGGTTCCGTCTGGCAGATGAAAGTGGATAGTTTTAAACCAGCTGTTTTCCCGCTTCAGTACCTGCAAACGGGGGAGACTGAGCGCATAGAGCCGTTCGCGGTCACGCTCGGCAAAAGCCGTGACAATATCCAGTCGCACCAGCAGAAAGGTTTGGACTCGTTTTTCATAGTCTATAAGAGATCGATGGCGAACTTCTCCTACAGTGGTATGGATTTCTGCTTCAGTCTTTGCAATGAGCAGATCTATGGTTTTGTTGTGTTCGCTGATACCGTACAAGAGGGCGATCAGGGCAAGGAGAAGGATAATGGTGGAGACGATTGCCAGGGCCTTGCCCCGGTCTCCCATAGTCCAGATCCAGCGGGATATATTTTTTTCAGTCATAGATAACCCCTGTTTCGACTTAATTATATCGATTCGTTGAGGAGGAGAGGAATCGTCAGGTGTGACCTTATCCTATCCACAAAAATATTCCCAGTTAGTTATCACTCCTAGAAGAATTATACAAGCTTTGTGCGTAAGCATATCCTTAAGTACTTTAAGGGAGCATCAACGTTCAGGCCGTTTCTGGGATAGTGTTCATGGAAAAAGGCAGCTCCACAATAAACCTGCTGCCCTGACCGGGCTCACTCTCCACCCAGATTTTCCCATGGTGTTTCTCGCAGATAATGGTGTAAGAGACTGAAAGCCCCAGACCTGTCCCCTCTCCCACCTCTTTGGTGGTGAAGAAGGGGTTGAATATCTGTTTTTCTACGCTATCGTCCATCCCGGGACCGTTATCTTCCACTTCAATACGCACTGCATCTTCAGTCAGCAACGTACGCAAGGTGAGGACAGGGGCGGTCCCCTTATGCTCTGCCATGGCCTGTACTGCGTTTTTAATCAGGTTCAGCAGGACCTGTTCAATCTCCATCCCAACACAGTTAAGAAGTGGAAGGTCCCTGTCATATTTCTCAATAATGGTAACGTTTACAATATCCTGTTTTTCTCGTAAACCATAGTCAGATTTTGCCAGCGCCAGGGCATCTACCGCCAGTGCGTTAATATCCCTAATGGAGAAACTCCCCTCCTGGGGACGGCTAAAATCAAGGAGGCTGTTGATAATCTTTGATGCCTTAAGAGCAGAAGAGCTGATACCATCCATAAAAAAATCAAGCTCCTGTTCCTTGAAATAGGCCTGCAGTGCGGAGAAATTCAGGCCATGTTTTTTGGCCATTTCCCTGTTTCGTGGGACATCCGGGTCAAGTGCCATATCTATCAGCTGTTGTGACTGGAGAATACCTGAAAGCGGGGTGTTTATTTCATGGGCCACCCCGGCGGCCAGCCCTGCAATGCTACTCATTTTTTCAGAAAGAAGGAGACGCTCTTCCACCCGTTTCCAGGTGGTGATATCCTTGGCCACATGGGCAATATATTCCAGTTTTCCCTCACCATCCAGGACCGGAGCTGCCGAGACCAGAAAAGTCTTGTCCAGTTTTTCATGATGCATCTCCCGGCTGTAGGATGCAAAACTCTTTTGTGTTTCAAGGATGGGACAGTCTGGACAGATCTCCGATGAACCGTGGAAAAGTTCATAACAGTGGCGGCCGACAATGGAGTCACAGGGGAGATCCAGGGTGGTGCAGGCCGCCTGGTTGGCCTTGACTATCCGCAGATCCGTATCCTGGAGGGTGACAATATCGGTAAAGGAGTTGAAGGTTCGATCCCACTGTTCATTACTGTCTCGAATGAGGGACAAATTTGCCAGCAGCTCCGTGTTGGCAGCTGAAAGTTCAGCAGTTTGCTGGGTCACCAGATCCTGGAGGTGACCCTTCTGCCCCAGCAGTTGGCGTTCGGCCTGTCTGCGGCGGCGCATGGTGTGGATGAGAAAAGTAATCACCAGGGCCTGCAGCAGCAGCACAAAGACTGCAATCCATATAATCTGTCTGTGGTCACTGTAAAAAGAGCCTGGCTGGTTGATGATGGTTGCTCCTTGTGGGAGCCGAGCCAGCTGCAGTTCAAAATGCTGCATTATCCTGTGGTCCACCATGGGGATGTTGGGACTTGTGTTGAGCAGAGGAAGTTGTTCTGGAGCCTCTCCTGCAAGAATCCGGAGGGTAAGCAGGGCTGTATCTTTGCCCTGGGAATGGCCGGTACTGAGAGCCCCCCCAACAATGCCACGGCCCAGATAAAGATCCCACAAGGCGTAGATCGGGAGGTTGATGCTCTCCTGGATCAGCTGCACCTGTTCCTGATCGGTGAATTTTTTTCCGTTACGATCACGATAGAAGGAGATCAGGAGGAGGACACTCTTTTTGGGGAGGCTGGCTAGGGATTGTCTCAACTCCTCTTCTGTCTGATTGAAGAGGTCGATAAAGTTCACCCGATCAGCAAAATCAGGGATACTGCTCTGCAGCTCCTTTCTGTAAGCAAGTGCTGTGGGACTGTTATCGGAGAGCACTGCGATATGAGCAGTATCAGGCTGCAGCCTCAGGGCCAGCTGGATGGTTTCGGAAAGATTTGAACTTTCCACAACCCCTGTGACTTTTTCATGTCCCTCAATGGAGTTAGGAGAGAAATTGTTGACTCCACAGAACACCACCGGGACATCAGGGAACAGGACCGCACGACGGGGAAGGAGAAAGTCAAAGGCGTTGTTGTCGGCCAGGATGATCAGATCAAAGGACATTGCACCATATTTAGTTCGATAGAGCTCCTCCAGCTGCGGAAACAGGAGTTCCGGGCTGTGCCGCTTACTGTCCATATATTCAATATGGAGCTCAGGTTGAATGTCTGCTGTGGCCAGTCCGGCTTCCAGCCCCTCAAGAATGGCTGCAGTCCAGGGGTTTTTCTGGTCATAGGAGAGCAGGATAAGCACTCTTGGCTTTGTGTCCTGGGGCTGCTCGGCCAAGGCAAGGGAGGGCAGCAGCATAAGCAGCAGGACGAGTAATACAAGACTGTGGGGGTGTACTCTTCTCATGGGATATCCTGATCACTTTTGTGTTCATCCAGTACCCTGCGCACGGTTCCTGCCAGATCCTGTCTGGAAAAGGGTTTAGCAAGGAAGTGGACCCCTTCATGGAGGACACCTTGGCTGGCGATCACATTGGCGGTATAGCCAGACATAAAGCACTTCTTAAGCTTGGGATAGTGTGCCTCCAAATGCCGGCTCAATTCCAGGCCGTTCATTTTCGGCATAACCACATCCGTGAGGAGCAGATGGATGGTATCGGGGTGCTGTTCGGCAAGTGTAATGGCCTCTTCCGGTTTCTCTGTGGAGAGAACCGTGTAGCCGAGCCCGAGCAGCATCCTTTTTGTCAGCTCCAGCAGTGTGGCTTCGTCCTCCACCAGCAGGATGGTCTCTTCCCCACCTGGTTCCAGTACCACTTCCTCTGGTTTGTCGGGTCCTTTTTCAAGATGTCCGGGCAGGTAGATCTTAAAGGCCGTTCCATGTCCGGGTTCGCTGTAGACATTGATAAACCCCCCGTTCTGTTTGACAATGCCGTAGACCGTGGATAGCCCAAGGCCGGTCCCCTTCTCCAGCTCCTTGGTGGTGAAAAAGGGGTCAAAGATGTTGGCCTGGGTTGCCGCATCCATCCCACAGCCATTATCGCTGACGACCAGTAATACATAGTCACCGGGAAGAAAATCCATATGGCTGCTGCAATAGTCCTTATCAAAACTGATATTCCTTGTCTCGATGCTGACCTGCCCCACCCCTTCTATGGCATCTCTGGCGTTGACACAGAGGTTTGCCAGCAGCTGGTCAATCTGGCCGGGATCGATTTTCACAATGCAGGGGGCCATCCCCGGTATCCAGGCCAGGCTGATATCTTCACCCATAAGTCGCTGCAGCATCTTCAGCATACCTGCAACCGTATCGCTTAGATCCAGGAGCTTGGGGGCAATAGTCTGCTTGCGGGCAAAGGCCAGCAGCTGTCGGGTAAGATCAGCAGAACGGTTGGCGGCGGCTTCGATCTCCAGGAGTTCCCCGTACAGAGGATGCGTCTCGTCAATCTCACGCAGGGCCAGTTCAGCATTTCCGAGGATGACTCCCAGCATATTATTGAAGTCATGGGCTACCCCCCCTGCCAGGCGTCCGACGGATTCCATCTTCTGGGCCTGTCGGTACTGTTCTTCCAGCTCCCGGTGTGACTCTTCCTGTCTGGCCTCTTTGAGCAATGCGCTGAGGATGGGGGCAGTCTGTTCAGCCACTGTCTCAAGAAGCAGTTGATCATGTTCGCCGTAGCCCTTAGCCTTGTTGGCCACGACAAACTGGCCGATGAGGGTTGCTTCATGGAGGATGGGTACTGCCAGCAGAGAATCCACCGGGATATGGCCTTCTGGCATGGGCAGCTTGGTGTTGGCCAGCAGGCTCTTTTTCTTCAGCAGGGAATCTCCCCAGGTCCCACTCCAACGGCTCCTGGGGAAGAGCAGTCCCTTTTCGGTGAGCTGGCTCTGGTCGAGAACTTTTTGCTGTAGAGAGGGACAGAGTAGGTCGCCGGATCGATCAATATATCCGAAATAACCAAACTCACTGTCCAGTGCCTCAAGAATCACCTCAAGGACCTCGGCAAAACGCGTTTCCGGAAGGGCGCTCAGAAAAATTCCGGCAATACGGTTGTTGAGTGTAATGGTCTGATGCTGGCGCCTCAGTTCCTTCTCTGCTGCGTTACGCTCGCTGATGTCACGCACCACCGAGAGTATCAACTGTTGTCCGGCATCCCCTTTGATAATATTTGCACTGACCTCTACCGGAAACGTTTCACCTGACTTTTTGATATGGAGTGCCTCAAAAATCAGTTGCCTGCCCTCCAGCAGCTTTTTCCGATGCGCAAGAGCAGATGCTCTTCCGGACGCATCATCGCGGGTAATATCCAGGGGGGTCATTTGCAGGAACTCCTCCCGGGAGTAGCCATAACGGGAGCAGGTAATGGCGTTGACTTCAATAAAGGAGGCAAAGCCCTCCTGCTGCAGCGGATGCACCATGATCGCATCGTTGACAGAGGCAAAAAAAGTTTTAAAGCGTTTCTCCTGTGCCAGTATTTCTTCCTCTGCCTGCTGGCGTCTTCGCAGGTGTCCACCTACGGTGCGATAGAAGAAAAACAGCCCCAAGTAGCCTAGCAGCAGGGCCGTGAGAAAGTAAAGAGACTGGAAGAGTGCTTCCCGGCGGAAATTGTCAAGAAATCCCTCCATGGGAACAGATACACTGACCCCGCCTCGCTGGTCACCAACTCCGTATCCCTGCGCTGCGTGGCATTTGAGACAGAATTGGTCGGTGAGCATGGGTGTCATGACCCGCATATAGGAGCGGTCGTCCATCTTAGCCAGCCCATGGACCTCTGAGACCCCCAATTGTAGCTGTTCAAGGGCCTCTTTCTCCCAGCTGTCCGGCCTGTTTTCAGCACGGATGGGTCGAAGGCTGGTGATGTGTCCCTTTAGACCATAACGCTTATTTTCCTGTTCCTGCACCTGTCGGGTCATATAAGCGGGGTTTACCAGGGTCAGCTGCAGTCCGCTTTCCGTGGTCATGTCCCGGGTGGGAATGTGAGCAAGATTCGGGTTGCGCGGGGCTTCCTTGGTGACAGGGACGTAGACACCACCATGTCCGGCATTCCAGGCCCGGTAGGAGTAATCTTTTTCCAGCGCAGCTCTGCCTGTCTGTATACCGATTGTCAGCGCCTCTTGCCAGTCCTCATAGGAAAACCAGCAGGCAATCCCAAGAGTGACAATAGTCCACGCAATGGCAGCTCCGTAGCACCATTTTTGTATTATCCTGAGGGATGCATCCCCTTGGTGGGACTCTTCAGCTTTCCTGTTCATGCTATCTGTTCCTCCGTGGATAATTCGTCATTCTAAAAGTTTTCCAAGTCTGAACTCCACATCACTGATCTTGAACGGTTTGACAAAGAAGTCGTCTGGTTTTTCGCCCTGCTGCTCATCAAAATCAAAATTTTCCTCCGCATGGCCGCTGCTCAGCACTATGGGCAGCTGGGGATTGATTTGCCGGATACGCTGCATTGCCTCAATACCATCCATTTCTGGCATGGCAATATCGAGGATTGCAAGAGCAAAATCGATACGTTGGTCACGGATCAGGGCCACTGCCTCCCGGCCGCCGACTGCAGTATGAACGGTAAAACCGATGGTCTCAAATATCTTTTTACCAGTACGCAGAACCAGGGCCTCATCATCTACCAAGAGGAGATTCCCTGACAACTGGACTGTTTTTCCCGGCTCCTCGGGGACAGTGGGGGGAGGGATGGAGGGCAGCAGTATTTTTACCCGGGTTCCCTGTTCCACAGTACTGTCAACCATAATGGCCCCACGGTGTGCCTGCATAATGCCAACAGTCAGAGCCAGACCAAGTCCTCTTCCTATAAAGCGGGTGGTATAAAACGGTTCGAAGATGTGACGAAGGTCTTCTCCACTGATGCCGTGGCCATTGTCTTCAATCTGGCAGAAGGCATAGAAGCTGTCCGGGGTCTTATCGGTCTGGAAGGCCAGGGGGAATGAATCTCTGGTGCAGTATTCCGTTCCGAAGGTTATGCGAATTGTCCCTGACTTTTCTTCCAGAGCCTCCAGAGCATTGGTGAACAGGCTTTCCACAACTTCCTCTATCTGTTTCCTGTCCATCATGCAGAAGAGCGGCTGATCAGGAGCATGGCATTGCAGTTCGAGGCCGGGATAAAGCTGGTTCTGAAGGGACTCCAGCCTCTCCGTGACCACCCGAGAAAAAGAATCCTCCCGCAGAAGCTGATGTTGCTGGCCCACATAGCTCAGCATCATGGTACCCACCTGTGAGGCCCCCCGGGCAGCCTGCATGGCATCCCTGGCCATTTCCTGTGCTGCGCTGTTATCGGTCAGGGTGGGTTCCATGAGCTGGAGGTTGCCCTCAACGACCATCATGGAGTTGTTAAAGCGATGGGCAATGGCTCCAGCCATGGTTTTCAGACTCTTTAGGCGTTTCAGCTCTTCTTCCTGGCGGTTTTTCTCCAGAACATCCTGGGTGGCCGCAATCTCCTCTTCCATGCGCACCCGGTGTGAGATATCCACAAGGTAGCCGCGGTAGTGGCTGGTATGCTCTTGGCTGTCTTGTATAAGGGTACAGCTGTCAAGAACCCATACCGTATTTCCGTTGCGGTCTTTCAGGCGATAGGGTTCATGGATAAAGCTTATGGCTTCACTACTCGCGTTGTCTGCAAACGCATCACGCACCCGTTGTACATCATCCGGATGAATACAGGAGAGGTAATCGACGGAGCCGTCAAGGAACTTCTTTGCCGTTATTCCCAAGAGATCTTTGACATTAGCCGAAATATGCTCCACCAACCAGGCATCATTGATCTTCCAGGTGTAGGTGGTGACCGGGCCATTGAGGAACATGTCCCGCTCTTGCTGCAGAAGAATATGGCTGCTGTGTTGCCTGGTGATATCGTGAACGATGCCCAGTGATCGCAGGGGGACTCCCTGCTCATCAAACTCGGTGCTGCAGACCTCCCGCACCCACTTTTCCCGACCATCGGTGCTGATGATACGATGGCGGATATCGTAGGGGAGCTGCTTATTCACCGAATCACTGTAAGCAGTACGGACAAATTCCCGGTCGTCGGGATGGACCATCTCCAGAAAGGTCTGGTAATGAGAAACCGCACTGTCCAGAGGCAGGCCGAAAATATGGTATACCTGCTCCGACCAGTGGAGCCGGTCGTGACCCAGATCAAGCTCCCAGTCTCCTATCTGGGCAGTTTTCTGGGCCTTCAGAAGGCGTTGTCGCTCTTTTTCCAGTTGCATCGTTTTGTTGCGTTGCAAGGCAACAAAGGAGAGAACCATGAACAGCAGTAACAGGGCCAGGGACAGTTCCAAAATGAAATCCTGTTCGGTGTGCCGGAAAAAATCCGTCTGACTCCTGATGGTCAGGAATCCAACCATCTCTTCCGTCACCGGGTTGGTGATCGGAATGGTAGTGATGGCAATATCCAGGGAACTGTCATAGACGGTTCGGGCCTGCCCGCTGTGGGCGTTGCTGTATATCCGGTCACGGGTCTCCTGTTGTGGTTGCAAGGAGGCCACTGTTTTGTGGGAGACCTTTTCGATGGCTGCCACCACCTCTTTATCAAGGAGATACCCCCGGTAGGGGGACGGCTCATAGTTTCTTTGCTGCTCATCAGTAAAGACCTTCTCACTCACCGTGGATTCCCTGATTAAAAAGTTGGCCAATACATCGTACTCTTTCATCAGTGAGCCGACCAGGGCTCCCGGGCCAAAGGAGATCTCCATACTGCCCAGGTGATTTTGATCACTCCCTCGAATGGGGAAGACAAAGCGGAACCCATTATAAATTTTTCCTTCCTCAAAGCCGTCAATGGGCAGGTGTGTCCTGTTCACCGAAGCGATGGTCGGTCGTATTTCTGTTAGATTATCCCCGTATTTGAAGGGCCGGTGGAGACGGAGAAAAGAGTCGTTATTAGGCAGATGAAAGTGGAATTGTCTCACGCCTGCTTCTCGTTTGATTTCCTGGTAGCGCGGCTCCACTAGTGCCAGCAGTTCCCGGCGCAGTTCGGCTTTTTGCTCTTCATCGGCAAAGAGGAGTTTCTGGTATATTCCGGGGATATCGAACCGTTTAGTTATACCGGAGTATAGGGTTGTGGCCTGCCGCAGGTACTGGTCATAGATGGTGTTGTAGGCGCGTTGATAGCGTTCGCTGATCACCTGCAGATGCTGATTTTGATGAATTTTTTTTCTGGTGTCGAGAAGAACAAAGAGGATTGCTGCCAGGACAACAAAGAAGAGCAGCAGTTTAAGCAGAAAATTTCCCTGGAGGGCAGTACCTCTTTTCATATCTTCTCCCATATGGGACAGGAGGTTGAAGATTCGTCGCTGGCCGCACAGTGTTCAAGTAATACACTCAGGGTATCACGAATTTTCTCCAGGTCTTTGATGCGCCGCTTAATATTATCGAGCTTGCCCACGGCATGCCTTTTGATTTCCCCTCAGGTGGCGTCTGGATTTTCACACAGCTCCAGGAGTTCCCGGGTCTCTTGGAGGGAGAAGCCGAGTCCCTTGGCCCGTTGAATAAAACGAATCCTCTCCACGATCTCAGGGGAATATTGACGGTAGCCGCCAGGGCTCCTGGGAGGAGCCTCGATCACACCGCTTCGTTCATAGAAGCGAATTGCTTCAACCCCCACTGCACTCTTTTTGGCCACCTGACCGATTGTTAACTGTTCCATAAGAGATCTCCTTCTTTCAATATAACCCTGTATCAGACTACAGTGTCAAGAAAAACACAGTCTTCCCATTTGGGAAAGATTCTTATCCTTATAGGGAGGGAACTACTCGTATCGGTTTGTTACGTGGCCTACCTTAATGATCTGTGGGAGAAACGGCAAAGTATCACTCCAAAAAAACATGGCCGGAAACGGGCCCAGGCCTTCGATATTTACCGCTTCCTGCCAAAGACCAACTGTAAGGCCTGCGGTGAACCGTCCTGCCTTGCCTTTGCCGCAAAACTTTCGCTTGCCGAACTTGATATTGACCTTTGCACTCCCCTAATCGACAACAGGGAGGGAAGAGAGGGCATCCTTAGCCTGACTGTATAGGTTTGCCCGAGTGAATCAAAATCACTGAAGGGAACTCGCCTTCCGTGTACGAAAAATTCGGGCCAGTTCATTTTAGAGTGGAACACAATAGTGCACAAGATGAAAAATCAGGATTGTCAGATAACGAGACTGCAATGGGCTGGAACGCTTTGGGGGTAAACAACAGTTCGCAGTGTTTGGATTATTGCGAACTGCTGTGGTACCGAAATTCCTCCACCATCCTGCTTACTCGAAAAGCATTCTCAAAAACAGTTCTGATTACGGCTACCTGATTGTAACGGGCTCTTGAGAGGTTAGTCACGGCATCCAGCAGATCAGACTCCCGCTGCAGGCCCTGTTTATACTTAAGCTGGGTAATACGCAGATTTTCTTCAGCATGACGAATATCCTCCTTTGCCACCTCCACATTTGCCATACTTACCCGGTAATCAATAAATATATTGGCAAGATCGGTACTCAAGCTGTTTTTGAGTTCATCAATATCATATTGAAGCTCCCGAAGAGTCAGTTTAGCCATTGATACGGAAGATTCCCTGGCAAAACCGTCGAAAAGAGTATAGGAAAGCACCATCTGGGCGCGAAGCTCCTCGTCGCTATTTTCTCCATTGCCGTTAATGAAATCATCGTCGTAACGTGAATAACTACCGATGAGATCTACTTGAGGATAATAGCTGCCCTGTTCTGCCTTTACCAGCATGGAGGCGGATTCGGCAAGGCCAGTCAAAGCCAGGAGTTCAGAACGATTCTTAAGCATTCTTTCTTTGTACAGCTCCTGCTCTCCCAGCTCCGGAAGGATTCCAAATTCTTCAAAAGCAAGGTCTTCCAGGTTGACGGGACGGTTAATCTCTCGGCCCAGAAGCTGAATACTTTTATCCAGATCAGCCTGTCCCTTTTTCATGGTAATATCGGAATTATCCAGATCAACCTTGATTTTTAAGAGCTCATTCTTTCCGATGAGCCCGACCTGAAGCCGTCTCTCACCATCCCGATAGAGACGTTTAAGTGTTTTCAGGCCATCTTGAGCGACTGTGAGGTTTGCTTGTCGTTCATAGACACTGAGATAGCGTAAAGCCACATTGCGCTGGATATCCTGCTCGAGCCCTTTGAGACGGTAACCGTCTACCTTTTGCAGAATTTTTGCAGACTCGATGCCATAACGATCTTTAAATCCTGCGAAGATATTCATACTCGCAGCGGCATAGACAGAACTGTTTTGACGGTGTTCAAATCTGGCCGCCTCATCCAGGTTGTTTGCCTGATACCCGATATTCAAGCTCGGATAGTAGCCACTCCGGACACGTTCTACCTCCCGTCCGCTTTTCTCAAGGCTGGTCTGGTAACGTTTGATGATCTCCCTGTTCTCTGTGGCCGTCTCCTGCATCTCTGCAAGGTCAAGGGCTAAGGCAGAGGTACCTGTGCCCGGTGACAGAAGGAAAAAAAGAAGGAAAAAGCTATATTTTTTCATTGATACGACTCCTTTCAAAACGGATAACAAAAGCCAGCAGTGCGGGAATAACAAAAAGGGTCAACAGGGTGGAAAGTGCAAGTCCTCCCAGAAGGATGGAACCAAGGCCACGGTAGAGTTCGGAACCGGAGCCGGTGGAAAGCACCATGGGTAGCATGGCCAGCACAGAACTGGTGGCGCTCATAAAAATGGGCCTGATTCTGGTACGAACGGCTTCGGAAATTGCCTCGGTTCCCTGCAAACCATTGTAACGAACATTATTCAGGGACTGATGGACAATGAGGATGGCATTGTTAACCACGGTTCCAATGAGGATGATAAAACCAAGCATGGCCAGGATATCAAAACCCTGGGGTGCGATAAATGTATTTACCGCCCGCAGGCCGAGAAACCCTCCAGCAGCTGCCAGAGGGATCGAAAACATGATGATTAAAGGATAGAGAAAATTTTCAAAGAGCGCTGCCATCAGAAGATAGGTAATTAACAGTGCTAAAAGCAGGTTCCATTGCAGTGCCTTCCGGGCCTCGGTGAGCTTGTCTGCATTTCCACCAATAGTAACCTCGACTCCCTCGAGTTGTCCAGCCGCTTTCAGGGGGCCAACCGCTTCCTGTTCAATAATATCCATAGCCGATTGCAGGGGCAGGTCCTTGGGTGGGGTCACTTGCAGCGTAATGGTTCGCTTACGTTCCAGATGGTTGATCTGGGGCATGCCCTGACTGTAGACCAGATCGGCCACATCATCTACCCGAATAAGACTTCCCTGGCCATTCACAATATTGCTCTTGAGGATATTTTCAGGAGAATCAAAAATGGACTCTTTTCCGGTCAGTACCAGATCTTTCTGTTTACTTCCTTCGGGACGATATTCGTCAACTTTTCGTCCATCCATAAGGACATCGATATAGACTCCAAGGTCTTTGCCAGTCATCCCGCTTGCTGCCAGCTTTTCCTTGTTGGGGACCATCTGGATCTCCGGATAACTGGTCTCAAGGGAGGGAACCGGCCGAACCTGAGCACCTGGCATCTTAGCACTTACGGTTCCAAACAGTGTTCTTCCAGCTGCCACGATCTGATCGATATTTTCTCCTGCGATATTAACGTTCACGGTACGCCCTTCACCGATTCCGCTTTCAAAGATACCCGCCTGAATACTAACCCCGAAAATTCCCGGAATGGATCGCATAATACGATTAAAGAGAGGCATCATCTCTGCACCTCTGGTCTCGTGCGTGGATATTCCACCAAAAAGAGTGAAACGGTCAGCACCAACAAAGAACATGTCCTGGATCTGAGGGATTCCATCTTTCCCGTCTTCTTTAAAATAGGGTTCAGATTCCTCGTATATATAAGATCCCAGTTCCTGCATTTTTTCCAGTGAGTATCCCGGCGGCGGGATAAGAATATTGAGAATTAGATTCCGATTTCCCTGTGGCAGATATTCAGCACTGGGCAGTAGCAGAAAAATAAGACCAATGGAGAAAGAAGTAAAAGAGATAACAGTGGTTATCCGGGTGAAAACATTCTTCAGACAGAGATTGGAGAAACGCATGATGATCCCGGCAATGAAAGGACCGGCCACACTCTTTTGCAGTCTGTTTGGTTTTTTGGATTTCCCGCCCTTGAAGAGATGATAGGTCAGAGTTGGAATAACAGAGATGGAAACAAAGAGACTGATAAGGATGGAAAAAGTAATGGCTATAGCGATATCACGAAAGAGTTGTCCGGCTTCTTCCTGCATAAAAATAATCGGTAAAAACACAGCAACGGTGGTAGCGGTAGAAGCAAAGACTGCCCCCCAGACTTCCCTGGTTCCTTCCCAGGACGCGTTGTAGGCCGATTTTCCCATTTTCCGATGGCGATCAATGTTTTCCATAACAACGATGGAGTTATCCACCAGCATCCCTACGGCAAAGGAGATACCAGCAAGGGAAACCACGTTCAGATTACGACCGGTAATCCATAAAAAGATAAAGGAACCGATGGCAGAGATGGGGATGGCCATTGCTGTAGTCAGAGTAGAACGAATGCTGCGGAGGAAGATGAGGAGGACACAGATAGCCAGTGTACCGCCGAGGGCGACATTCTTTTTTACCAGATTGATTGCAGTACTGATATAGGGTCGTTGGTCATAAACCCAGTCAATATAGAGCTCTTTTTCTGCAAGAAGCCCCTGGTTGAGGCGTTCAACTTCTTCTTCCAGCCTGTCGGTCATTGCCAGAACATTGGTTCCCGGTTCTTTACGTACTGCTATGACGATTACCGGCTCACCGCTATGCATAACTGCGATATTCTGTTTGGCATAGTCGTTGCTCACTTCAGCAATTTCCCGAAGATAAACCCGTTTTATGCCGTCATCAAAGACAACCACCTCCATGGCATCGGCAGGAGATTGAAACTGCCCCATGGTACGGATACGGTAATTCTTACGACCGATACCCAACACACCTGCCGAGTTGGTACTGTTAGCACTGCGGATTGCGCTGATAACCTGGTTGATGGAAACATTGTGACTGGCCATCTTTCCCATGTCGAGGGTGATATGGAGTTCGGACAAAGTACCGCCAAAGACAAAGAGTGATCCAACGCCTTTGACCCGCTCAATATGCTGGCGCACATTGTCTTCGAAATAGCTGAGGGAGTGATCAATGGAATCTTTGTTTTCCTCCACGGGTTTGAGCATCATCCAGATAACAGGGGAGGAGTTGGCTCCAGCTGATTCGATGGTTGGGCGGTTAACATTCTCCGGGTAATTAGAGACCTCGTTAATTTTATTGGAAACCCGGAGCAGCGCTTCGTCGAGGGACGTTTTTAATTCAAAAGAAAGAGTGATTTCGCCATATCCATTATAACTGGCACTTTCCATTTTGCTGAGGCCCTGTAGACCTTTGAGTACCTCTTCCTGCTGCTCAACAATCTCTTTCTCGATTTCGTAAGGCGTGGCACCACCCCAGGTGGTTTTTACAGTAATCTGGGGAGTCTCTACATCGGGAGTGAGTTGTACCGGTAACTTATTTAAACCGATAATTCCAAAAACCAGCAACAGAATCACCCCAACTGTGACTGATACCGGTTTTTCAAGGGAGTATTTTATAAGATCCATTATTTTTCTCCAGTCACCCGAACTGCTTGATCCGGACGCAGCCGTTCATTTCCTTCTATAACAACCACCATCCCAGGCATAAGTGGCCCAGTGCTCACCCCTATTTTTTCACCCATAAAGGCAACAACATTGACTGGCAGAATGGCTGCCTTATCATCTTTGACTGTGTAGATAAAGTCCTTGCCTTGAAACTTAACCAGCGCTGCCCGGGGGAGAATACAGAGTTCTTTCTCGTTGCTTGCCGGAAGATGAACCGTGGCAGACATATTGGCGGCAATAATTTCCTGCGAAGGAATGCGGATTTTCACAAAAACAGTTTTGGTTGTAACGTCAGCAACTGGATCTATATCCTCCGCCACTCCCTGTACCTGTTTCTCAAATGCATTGAGGGTGACCGACACCTGCTGTCCCTTTTTAAGATAGGGCAGTAAACGTTCTCCAATGGGGGCACGGACAAAGAGGTCTTTGCTGGAACCGATGGATACCAGTTGCTTGCCCTGTTGTACCCAGGCCCCGCTGTCCACGTCCTTTGTGAGAATAATGCCGTCGAATGGCGCACGGATAACACTACGTTTCTTTTTGATAAGCAGATTGGCAAGCTCTTCCTGACGGGCCTGTTTCTCAAGCCTGGCGTTCTGGAAAGTAAAAAGAGCATCATCGTAATCTTTTTCACTGACCCCGGATTCCTTGTAGAGAGTCTCCAATCGTTTGAAGTTTTTCCCGGTATTTTTGAGGAGCAAATCGTTCTGGGCAATATGTGTCTTCTTTAAAGCAATTTCATTGTCAAGCATCTCCGTGTCCAGCCGGACCAGGGCATCACCCTGCCTGACATGAGACCCTTTTTGGGCAAGGACCGTTTGAACCAGACCTGTCACCTCCGTTGAAACTTCACTGATCCGATCATAGTAAACAATACCAATGACAGATTGAGTCTGTGATACTTTCTCGCTATTCACTTTCGTTATAACCACTGAAGCTGGAGGCTGTTCCTGGGCATACAGGGGCGTGACAAAGGAAAAAAGGATGAAAAACAAAAATAGAGATCGCATAAATACCTCTTTAAAAAATAGATTAGCTAAAAGAATTGTCAGTGAATGTGTCGAGATTGCCGCGAATTTTGTAAAGAAGCTGCATGAGTACATGCTGATCTTGAGTGGAGATTCCTTTGGTCAGGTGATTGGAAAAAGATTCAAATAAACTCCAAACTTCCTCAACCATTCCCCTTCCCTGAGCAGTAAGTAGAAGAAGGGTGGAACGACGGTCTGCGGGATTCTGTTTTCTTTTCACAAAAGCCTTTTTTTCAAGACGATCCAAAATTCTGGTTACATTGGCGGCACTTTTTTCCACAATCTCACAGAGTTGATTTTGAGAAAGTGTGCCATCCTCAGGCATATTTTTCAGCAGGATAAACTGTTCCATTGTCAAGCCATACGGCTTGAGTACCTTCTCAGCATGGAGAGTCATGGCCTGTGTTGTCAGATAGAGCAGTCTGCCTATGGATTCTTCGTCACATGATTTCATTAGTTGCCTCGTTAAATATTAACGAGGCAACTAATCCCATGACAAAAGGAATATGTCAACTATTTAATTGACCACGTCACCATATCATTACCACCGGTAATTGGAGACATAAGGGGGGGGAAGGAGCCAAAAAACCACAAGAGAAGTAATTATTCCCATTGACAACTGCACCTACTACTGATAATATCTTAAATAAGATTGATTCTTACACTTGGAACTACGTAAATGGCTAACGGAAAAATGGACAAGCAACAGATTAGACAACTCAAGCAACTCTGTAACGATGCCGGGATTAAACTCACCCATCAACGACTTGAGATTTTCAGGGAACTAATTGCTCTCAGTGATCATCCCTCTGCCGAACTTATTCATAAAAAACTTCAAGAGAGACTCCCAACGATTGCCATTGACACGGTTTACCGAACCCTTGCAACCTTTGATGAATTGGGGCTGGTTAAAAAACTGCATGTCATGAATGAACGGACTCTGTTTGATACCAATCTCGATATTCACCATCATTTTATCTGTACTCGTTGCAAGGAAGTAAGGGATATTTACTGGTCTGATTTTGACAATACAATACTTCCTGGCGCTCTGAAGGACATGGGGAAGGTAGAGTCCCGTCACCTTGAAATCCATGGTGTTTGCAACAGCTGTCTTGATAAAACTTAAAACTTGATAGTAAATAAATAGACAGGGATGTTTTTTTGGCACCCGTTAAGATAAGATCTTACCAAAGACACACACCTACAAAGTGGCACACCATGTTCTGGTGTACAAAAACAACGTAACGATAAGAGGAGACACAACATGTCAGAAGAAAAAAAGTTAACAGCAAATAATGGCGCCCCAGTGGGTGATAATCAAAATACATTGACTGCCGGTCCACGTGGGCCGATGCTGATGCAGGATGTGTGGTTTCTTGAAAAACTTGCCCATTTTGACCGGGAAGTTATTCCAGAACGACGTATGCATGCCAAGGGATCCGGAGCATACGGCACCTTTACTGTTACCCACGACATTACTCAATACACCAAGGCCAATATCTTCTCAGAAGTAGGTAAAAAAACAGAATTATTTTCTCGATTCTCCACTGTAGCTGGAGAAAGAGGGGCGGCTGACGCCGAGCGTGACATCCGCGGATTTGCCTTGAAGTTTTACACCGAAGAAGGGAACTGGGATCTGGTTGGCAATAACACCCCGGTATTTTTCCTCCGTGATCCTCTGAAATTTCCCGATCTCAATCATGCCGTGAAACGAGATCCCCGTACAAATATGCGTAGTGCCAAAAATAACTGGGATTTCTGGACTGCATTGCCGGAAGCACTGCATCAGGTGACCATTACCATGAGTGAGCGAGGCATTCCGGTTAGCTACAGGCATATGCATGGGTTTGGCAGCCATACTTTCAGTTTCATCAATGCCCAAAATGAACGTTGCTGGGTCAAATTTCACTTTCACACCCAGCAGGGGATCAAAAACCTGACCGATGCGGAAGCAGAGGCAGTTGTCGGCAAATGCCGGGAAAGCCATCAAGAAGACCTCTATAACAGTATTGAAAAAGGGGATTTCCCACGATGGACCATGTTTATTCAAGTGATGACAGAAGAGGAAGCGGCGAACTGCCCTTATAACCCCTTTGACCTGACCAAAGTCTGGTATAACAAAGATTGCCCGCTTATTGAAGTTGGCGTTCTGGAACTCAACCGGAATCCGGAGAACTATTTTGCAGAAGTAGAACAGTCTGCTTTTAATCCAACTTCTATTGTGCCAGGAATAGGTTTTTCTCCAGACAAAATGCTCCAGGGACGACTTTTTTCCTACGGTGACGCTCAGCGCTATCGTCTTGGGGTCAACCATCAACAGATCCCGGTCAATGCGCCAAAGTGCCCCTTTCACAATTACCACCGTGACGGAGCCATGCGCGTGGATGGAAACCATGGCAGTACCATCGGTTACGAACCAAACAGCCAGGGAGAGTGGCAGGAACAGCCAGAGGTCAACGAACCACCACTCAGCCTCGAAGGTGCAGCCGATCACTGGAATCACCGGGAAGATAACGACTATTTCAGCCAGCCGGCAAAACTCTTTCAACTTATGAGTGCCGAGCAGCAGCAAGCATTGTTTGACAATACAGCCAGGGCCATGGGAGATGCTCCCAAAGAGATCAAGATGCGTCATATAGGGAACTGCTTCAAGGCAGATCCTGCATATGGCAAAGGTGTGGCTGATGCCCTTGGCCTGCCACTACCTGAACCGCAGTAGGGCGACTACATTTTTTTATTGGGTAATGGTATCAAACGATGATAGCATTACTCTAATCTATTTTATTTTTATGAGGACAACACAATGGCGTCATTAAAAAACAGCCAAACCGAAAAGAATATTGTAACCGCATTTTGTGGAGAATCACAGGCACGTAACCGCTACACCTATTTTGCGTCCAAGGCTAAAAAGGAGGGCTATGTACAGATTTCCCACATTTTTACAGAGACTGCGGATCAGGAAAAAGAGCATGCCAAACGTCTATTCAAACTCCTGGAAGGAGGAGAAGTGGCGATATCCGGTTCCTTTCCAGCAGGCGTTGTAGGGACCACAATTGAAAACCTGAAAGACGCAGCAAATGGTGAAAACCATGAACACACAGTTATGTACCCTGAATTTGCAGCCACAGCCCGTGAAGAAGGTTTTCAGGAAATAGCTAGTATCTTTGAGGCCATAGCAGTTGCGGAAAAACAACATGAAAAACGTTACCTGGATTTAATGGCCAACATCAAGAGCAACAAGGTCTTTCAGCGTGATGAAGAAGTAACCTGGAGATGTCGCAATTGCGGCTACTTGCACCAGGGAACCGATGCCCCGGAAAAATGCCCGGCGTGTGATCATCCAAAGGCCCACTTCGAACTTCTTGGCGAAAACTGGTAACAAATTTTAGATAAATAATTAATCAAGGTGAAACGTATGAAAAAATGGAAATGTTCAGTCTGCAATTATATTCACGAGGGAGATGAGCCGCCGGAAAAATGCCCGGTCTGTGGAGCGGACAAAGATAAATTTGTTGAGATGACGGAAGAAAGTTCACAGTCCGAAACCAGAATGGAGGCGGAAGCCTCGGTGGATCCACCATCCTCCATATATGAAAAAATAACTGCTCTTATCGTGGAAAAGCACCTGCACCCTATCAGCGTACATGGTCCGAACGGAATTATCCCCATGGTGTTTCTTTTTCTGGCTCTCGCTGCGGTACTACAATTGCCAGGTTTTGGCAATGCAGCCTACCTCAGCATGATTTTTGTCCTGCTGACCATGCCTCCGGTGTTGGTTACCGGTTACCTTACCTGGCAGAAGAAATATAAAGGGGTAAAAACGTCTCTGTTTAAAATGAAAATAGCTGCAAGTTCTGTTGCTACTGTGATCCTCTTTGGGCTTGTTCTCTGGAGAACAATACGACCGGATGTGCTTAGCAATGCTTCATTAGATCGTTTTATTTTCCTTTTCTGGTCACTGATTATGCTTGCGGCAGTTGGTCTTGCCGGACACCTTGGCGGACAACTAGTCTTTGCGAGCAAGAAATAAACAATTTTAAAGGATGACACACCAGTCATCCTACAGAGTAACCCTGAGCAGGAGGTATCCATGCCAAAAGAAGTAGCTGTGGGATGTGCAAGGCCCACTGGAGGACCGGTTGGCGAAGAACCGAAGGACACCACAACAGGTGAACAAAAACCAAAAGCAGAGGAACGTTCCATGATTAGAGTTGGCAAAAAAGCCCCGGATTTTACAGCTCCGGGATATCAGAAGGGAGAATTTGTAAATATTAAACTTTCAGATTATCTGGGAAAGTGGGTGTTACTCTGCTTTTATCCGGGTGATTTCACCTTTGTCTGAGCAACTGAAATTTCAGCGGTCGCTGAAAAATATCCTGAGCTTCAGAAACTCGATGTAGAAGTACTCTCCATGTCAATTGACTCCATGTTTACCCATAAAATGTGGGACGATGACGAGCTCAGTAAAATGGTTGATGGTGGTGTTCCCTTCCCCATGCTCTCCGATGCCGGCGGTAAAGTTGGCACAGTCTATGGTGTGTATGACGAAGACAATGGAGTGGAAGCCCGTGGACGTTTCATCATTGATCCAGATGGAGTTGTGCAGGCCTACGAAGTTCTGACCCCACCCGTTGGACGAAACGTAAATGAAACATTCCGCCAGGTGCAGGCATTTCAGCTGGTGCGTGAGACCAAAGGTGGTGAGGCTACACCTTCTGGATGGCGCCCTGGTAAGGCTACACTAAAACCAGGAATCGATCTGGTAGGGAAGGTCTGGAAGGAATGGAAAGTCGAACAGGCATTTGACTAACAGGAACAACTCTATCAAGCAGGCGGACTGGAGATTGGATATTGAGAACTACTAGCTATTCCTCTCTATAAAACATTCCCAGCTTCTGCCTGCGTTTTACCAGAATATCACCGCTGTTCTCCCAGAGAGTCAGCAGTTCTTCCAGCTTTTTCTGTTTTGTAACTTCATTCCAGGAAAGAATCGCAGGGTGCGGCTCCGGGGTAGCATCAATATTTACTTCGGGAAGTCGTAACAGGTAGGTGTCGGCTCTGACATCGAGCAAAATCTGTGCAATTCCAAGGTCAGCAATAGCCCGAGCCGTGGCGGCATCACAGCGGAAAAGAACGGAGAATCCTCCCCGATAAGGATTAGACCGGTTTACGGCGCGCAGAACCTGACACCCCCATCCCTCCAACTGATCAACAAAGGCCTGCAGAATATCTGTATCATCAAGGCATTTCATGCAACCATGGTAACGCTGTCAGCTTCTTTTTACTATCCAAAAAACAAAGGGCTTCAGGAAAAACATTCTTTCCTTGAAGCCCTTTTATTTCACAAAGGATCCGCTGTTATTCCTGATTCCTAAATATTGCTGAAGAACCGGGATGATGCATTTCATCCTCCATCTCCGTGGTGTGACACACCGCACACCCTTTATTTGCGGAGATAGGATATGGATTCCCCTGATATTGCATGGGTTGCAAGGCCCCTACTCTTTTGCCATACCGATTATCAGCAGGATACAATGAATGCGGCTGACCATGGCAGGAACTGCATAAAACAGCTCCAGCTTCTCCCATACGATTGTGGAAAAGCCCTGCCTGATCTTCAGTCCAGGTATTAAAGGCAGTATCCGTTTCCGGAGGCTGAAAGTCAATATGACAGGTGAGACAATCGGGTTCCATAATCCATGAAGCCCTGGGATTAATCTCGGCAATGTCGGTCTCCACCTTATTCTGGAGTAAAGAGAGCAGTTTCTTTGCCTGCCCTTTTTCTTCTTCCTGTTTCAAGAGACTAGCAGCATGCTCCGGCAGTGTTCCATGACAGTTACTGCATGAAAGGTCCAACGTTTTATGGATGCCATCAAAGGAATGGCTGGCACTGCTGTCACTTGACGAGTGACACAGAACACAACTATTCTCCTCTGCTAAAAATCCAGCATGATACCCATGAATGGCTGTTGAAAGACTCAGCAACCCTGGTTTACTCTTGGTCCCACGGCTAAAATCGCCATGACAGGATGAACAAACCACGGTTTTTCCATTTTTAAGATCCGCACTGAGGTTCGTGTTACTCCATCTATCATGCGAAGCAAGAATTCCGGCAGCCGTTGCTCTGGACACCCCGCTTCGACCATCCTGACGCCAACTGCCACCATGACAGTTCCGACAACCAAGCTCTGTTGAGAGTCCTATCTTAGCCTGGGTTACAGCAACAACCTTCCCTTCAACGGCAGCAGTTATTTCAGCAATAAAAAATGGCTGGTACGGTTTTACAGGGCTTGGTATTTCAGCAAGAGTAGCCTCAAAATACCCATCCTGTGCCTCCATTTCTCCCTGAACCACACCATTCCCAGTATTCATGCTGAAGCTGACCACTGTTTCATCCAGTATAACACTTGGACTTACATCTCGAAAAATCAACTGTGCCCGAATAACAGGAGCACCAAAGGAGAGATCAATCCCCGATTCCGCAGGTTCTGAATACAGAATTGTACCAAGCGTTGCTCCGGCCAGCAGAATATACTCGGAACTTTCAGCAGAAAATGCTGCTGGGGGGGGGGACAAATAGTGGCTGAATTTCTGGTTCCACAGGCATAAATCCCGGAACCAGCGATGTGGTGAGATATTCTGCAAGAACGGCAGCCTCTTCCGCATTTCCAGCAAATGGAGGCATATAAGGATTTGCATTACCAATCCCGAGCAGAAAAGCTTCCATTCCCTGCGGTGTAAAACGTCTCGCTATGGGAAGAATATCATTTAATGGACCACCTGTTGAATGACAGGGAAGGCAGAGAATCATGTTCAGTTCCTCTCCTGCCGCCATTCTGTTTTCAGGTGTAATTTCGCGGTTCTTTACCCAACGCGCACTCTGCAACACTCCTTTCTTCTGAACTTCCGGAAGGTCTGCCTTTAGGATGGAGGTCGAGTACATATAGTCATAGATAATATAGGGTCTGCGGCCACCTTCACGCATAAATTCGAAACATCCCATATACAGGAAACCAAGAAGAAACAGAACAATCGCCACGGAGCGAGTCACTGCCTGAGGACGAAAAGCTGCCATAAGCAAGCCACCGACAAAAAGCAGTGGTGAGATAAAGATAAATCCTGTTAGAAAAGGTTTCATCTCCGGTGATTTGGCAAATATCATCTCCTGCTGAGGAAGTGGCAACGCTGCTTTATACCACAGGGCAGAAGCAAGAAGCAGTACCAGAGGGATCATAAGCCAGAGCCCGCAATAGCGAACCATCCTATGACGCATCTCTTCATCTTTGATATTCACACTTGTGAGGAAACCAAAGAGTCCCGCAATCATCAAAGCCAAAAATGTTCTAAAGAAGAGTGCCGGCCAGAAGGAGGGATTAAAGAAACCGGACCAGAAATTCTGGTTATTAATCCACTCTCCGGGAGTGAGCATATAGTCGATAACGCCATTGATGATAAAAAGAGACATCCAGGCACAGAAAAAATAGAGCCAGCCAAGGATCAGATGGCTCCTGGAGCTAATCTTATTGAAGTTGTAATAGTAGAGGAGTAGAGCGACGATTTCACCAAGGAAAAAGACCCATTCGGCAGCCCATGCAAAAACAAAGGTATGAATCAGCGATGATGTTCCTGCAGGGCTGAGAAGAGCAATGGTAAACCAGATCGCAACTCCGGTCAGTCCACCAAAAACCATGGTAAGCAAAAGAAAAAAGCGGGCATGCTTTCTGGTATATTCAAGAATTGCAGGAGACTCTTCGCGCAGGCCCTTCATCTCGGTAAAGACAAGAAAAAGGCCGCCACCCACTGCAAAGTGAGAAACATACACGTGCACCACAGCAATCAGAGCAATGAGTGTTCCACCACCAAAGGTATCAAGTAACCATACGGGATAATTCATGAGCGCGCCTCCCGATCAGTGAGAACAAGCCGGATCATATAGTAGATAAGAGCAAGCCCTCCTGCAAACGTTATAAGAAAGACGATAAGCGGTGAGTACTGAGGAACAACTTCCAGATCTGACGTCTTAAACCAGGGAGCAAGAGTGAGACGTCTTACAAATTCACGAACCAGCGTCATACAGAAGAGTGACGTCAGTAGTAAATAAACGGCTGGACGCACTTCATGTCTCATTCCATATATAAGAGAAAAAACCGCCGTAATAATACCAAGGACAATGAAAATCAGAAAAAAGGCACTGCCATCCCCTCCAAGAGATCGAACATACTCTGGAAGGCTTCCCCAATACCAGGAGCCAACTCCAAAGTTAAGCATGGTTGCCCCAGCAAACCAATTCATACCAATGGCAATTCCTTCCTCGGCAGCCTCCTCCCCTTTTCGCTTCTTAAAATCATAAAAGAGCGCTATGGCCAATCCGCCAACTGCAATGGCACCAAGGACAGAGTGGAGAAAACGGGGATACATACTTGGATCAGAGAGATTCAGCATGGTTCCCTCTGGGTTATTAAAATATTCTGGCCAGGCTGCGATATTTGTCATCAAAGAGAAATTATTGGTGATGATAAATGCAACTGCCAGCAAGGTTCCTGCTATAAAACCAGTGAGCACAGTACGATAATCCGCAATTTTATCGTAATTCATACTGTAGACATAGGTCCCGTAATAGGAAAAAATCAGAATCGCAAAGATGGACAACCAGTATATCGCCATAAGAACAGAGCTGGCATACATAAAGTTACCATAAATAACCTGAAGAAAGAGAAGCGGGGCCACACCAAAGTTAATGGCAAAGGCCACGGTGAGCGGCAGTTTTTTTGAAATTGCCTTATTGATCCCAGTACTTTTTCCAGTGGCATGCCTGAAAAAGGTGATAATGGAACAGCCAAGAAGGATATTCATCACCACCAAATGAAGAAAAAAAGTGACGGTGAGAAGCACCTGAAACCACCCCCAGGGAACTTGGAGTATATCAGGTGTTGGGATCAGCTGGGCAGCATCCATCGTTTGGACCTCCTGTTTATTCGAGTTGAAAACAAAACTCATATTTACACATGTCTTTACAATTCGTACAACTTATTAATTGTATGGTTTCATATTGAAAAATGCAAAAACAAAATTGGAAATCTACTGTTTTTCCACACCAACCGGCACCAGTTACACCCTCATATTTTCCTTTGTTGTACCTGTAATCCCCTCCCATCCCCCAACAGCCGCGAAACAGATAAATATATTTACAGAAGCCTCAATATCATTTTATGATTCACCTTTTGTGTTTTGATTTTAGCATGTAAGTCCATAATGTTAGGCCAGCCTCTTGACAATTACAAAAGGACTAAGTAGACCTATTGGGAGTCACAACATTTCTTCAACCCTATAGCAATGGCAGATGCAATCGAGAAAATCCTCTTACTTGATATCGTTTTTTTGTTTTTTTCTTCTGTTATTTCCTCCTTCCCTCCCATGGGCGGTATCAGCCCAGAAGAATGATGTCACACTCTGCTGTACCGACAACGTCCTGAAAGCGGCGACAGAGGCGCAGTGTAAAAAGTCCGGAGGGAAATATTATACAGCAAAGGAGTGGACAAAAGCTCAAAAAGAGTGCCGCCCCCCAAAACCAAGCGCTCCTCACGGAGCATCCATTACAAGCAACAACGCAGCGACAGGTTTTTGTTGTGCAGATGGTGTTATCCAAAAAACAACAAAAGCTCAGTGTTCCGGAAAAAAAGGCCACTTTTATCCAAACAATACGCAGGCCAGGCAAAATTGTACATCAGATACAATTTTCTGTTGTGTTGAGGGTAAAACCCATTCTACAAGTATCAGCAAATGTGAAAAACAGGGCGGAGCAATTTATAAAAGTGCAGCAGATGCGAGACAAAGATGTACTTCCGTTACTCCTTACAGCTCCCTCAAGCCTCAACAATCCCCAGGGTTACATACTTCCATTTCTGCCAGGAAACCACCACCAAGAGCGACACAAGATGTTTTTCCTGATCTTTCTATCAGCAAATTCAGTGTATCACCACGACAGATCATCTCTGGAAAGAGTGTGAAACTTACTGCTCATATTCAAAATTCAGGAACCCGCCCTCTACAAAATGTCACCATCAAATATTACAACACGAAAACCAAAGAAGTATTAGGAAAGGATGTTGTGAGTATTCGGGCCCAAACAAGCAAACGATCCACAATTGCAGTTCCTCTGACCGGAAAAGGCAGAACAACTCTTTCGGCAATTGTTGACCCTGATCGAAAAATCAAAGAACGGAACGAAAGAAACAACAGGAAGCAAGTTGCAGCAGTCATCACCCAACCACCCAAAATCAAACAAATTGCTTCAGCTAAGACACTCCCTGATATCAGTCCGGTAACACTTGAAATCAACAACAAATCTACTGTTTTTGCGGATGGCTCGATAACCATCCATGCAAAGATTAAAAACAGCGGCACAAAGAGCCCCGGTAAAACAATCTCTGTCGCATTTTTTGTTGATAAGGCATTAATTGGCACAAAAAGCATCGTAGTCCCTGCAAACTCCACCCGTTCGATTCAACTTGCGTATAGAGTAAAACGCACAGGCAAACATATATTCTCCGTTACCACTGACCCAAAAAATCAAATCGCAGAGCGAAACGAACACAATAATACGCATACAATTCGCCTTGAGATAACCCCACAGAAAACTCCCGACCATGTTCCTGGTCAAATCATCTTCCTTGTTGACAGTACTAAGGAGGGACAGAGCCTGATACAAAAAGTCACAACTCGGTACAACCTACAAATAATACGGCAAAAAACACTTGCGTCACTTCAGCGTTTACTAGTGACCTGCTCCACAACAGCAAATGTTCAGCAACTCGCCAGGCAACTACAAAGGGAAACCGGGCTGTATATTTCTCAACCAAACTTCATCTTCTCGACAATGTCCCAAATCGATGGAGATCCACTACGTTCCATGCAATCCATTGATACACTAGTGGACCTTGATGCTGTCCACCAAAAATCAAGTGGCAAGAATGTCCTTATCGCCATCATCGATACCGGTGTTGATATAGAACATCGGGATCTTCGAAATCGCATACAAGAACATCAAAATTTTATCGTAGGTTCTGCCTATCGTGGAGAAATCCATGGTACAGCAGTGGCTGGTATTATTGCTGCATCCCGAAATGGGTTTGGCATGATCGGTATTGCCCCGGATGCAGAATTACTTGCATACAGGTCCTGCAGACAACAGAGCCTGTCGCACCCCGAAGGAGAATGTTATTCTTCAAGTATCGCCGAGGCTATTGACGCTGCCATTGTGGCCAAAGCTCAGATCACCAACTTAAGTATCGGATCAGAAAAAAAGGACCCTCTTATTTCACTTTTAATCAAGGAGGGCAGCCTGCGAGGCATGAAATTTGTTGCTCCGGTGGGTAATAATAGCCACACGAATACTATTTCCTTTCCCGCCTCACACCCACAGGTAACTGCCGTAGCTGGGTTTGATGAAACAAATCACCCGGTACCCAATAAATACTTGAGAGAAAATGCCGATGCCACGGCTCCATCAGAAAATATTTTCTCATCGGTCCCGGATAATCATCATAACTTTTTCAACGGAACATCTTTTTCAGCCGCCACAATCACGGGGCTAATGGCGCTTTCCCTTGAAAACAAGGAGAACAGCACCGAAAAGCTTCCCTCTTCCAATAAAGCCATACTTTGGCAAAACCAGTTTTCAGCCTACATTGATTTGTGATATTAAAAGATAAAAATATTTATTTTTGAACCATTTGCCTTGAATGAAGCACATATGATTAAAGCAAGACAGCTAACAGACGAGCAGGAACTTGTTAAAAGAATTGCAGCAGGTGATAAGCAGGCGTTTCATATCATCTATGAGCAGACCCACGGCAAGGTGGCGCGATATATAATCAAATTAGTCAATAATGAAACACTGGCGGAAGATGTACTTATCCAGACCTATACCGTTGCCTGGCAGAAGATGTCTAGCTTTCGAGGTTCCAGCAGATTGACAACCTGGCTTATCAGTATCGCCCGTAATATTGCTTTTAAAGAGTTCAGAAAAAACAGATTCCAGGAGCCATTTGATGAAACCCATATCGCTGCCGATAACACAAGCCACCTAAAACCGGAACAAAGAGACAGAAAAGAGAAGATGCAACAGGCATTAGTCACATTATCTGCAAGCCACAGAGAGGCACTTGAACTCGTTTTTTACCAGGGACTCACCTACCCTGAAGTTTCAAAGCTCATCAATGTTCCAGTCAATACGGTAAAAACCCGTATTTTTCATGCCAAAAAAGCACTAAAAATTGCATTGAAAAACAAAGAGATTACAGCCGATGACATCTAAAACAACAGATTACTCCGACCTGATACCTGAGTACTGTCAAGGCCTCCTCGATTCTCAACAGAACGACTTGTTTGAGCAGGAGATTTCCAGGAACAGTGACCTACGCGGCGAGATTGAAGAATTCATGCAATTCCAGCAACTCTATCAAGAAATTGATAATGAAGAGCCCCAGCCAACCGATAATACTTTCAATGCAATCCTCTCGTCAATTGACACGAGCCAGGAACAAAAAGACACATCCACGTTATCTCTTGCTCCCCGCTTACTCGAGCTATGGAAGCAGCTAAAAGACTCGGTTTCCATTCCATGGGGGGTGGCTCTGATTCAAACCGCTGCAATTGTTCTCTTGCTGATCCCTGGCAGTAACCAGGATACCTTTAAAACCCTCAGCCGAAACTCTGGGAGCGATATTGTTACCACTGCAGGCTCCTTTAATATTGTCTTTGAAAAATCTGCCCCGGAAGAAGAAATACGCAAATTGCTACTGAGTATTGGAGGGAACATTATATCCGGTCCTTCTGCACAGGGGCTCTATGTTATTGCCCTGACATCTGACAAAACAACGTCTCAAGCACTTCAAACACTAAAAAATGCATCAATTGTAACATTCAGTACAAGAGCCTATTGATTGAACCACTCTTATTTGAACCTTTTTCAACCATAAGGGTACTTACTCGAACAAGCCTCCCCAACCATCAATTTTAACAGGACATTGCAAATGCAAACAGGTATATTATTACTCAAACAATCTCTTCTTGGTCTTGTTCTTTTGGCCATTCTCCCAGGTGTTTCATGGGCAGCATCTTCTTTTAAGGCTGACACCTCCGGATTGTGTTGTGTTAATAGCATTCTGAAAGAAAGCACTGAAAAGCAATGTCAGAAAGCCAGAGGGAAGTTCTATTCTATAAAAGAAAAAACAAAAGCTCAAAAAGAATGCCGTTCCGCAAAACCTGCAACTCCCCCAAAGATTCGCATCTCTCCCAAAACTCCACCCAAGACTGAAGTACCGGGATTCTGTTGTGTTAATGGCATTGTGAAAAAAGCCACAAAAGGCCAGTGCAGCAAAATGAAAGGAAGCTACTCTCAAAGCAGCGTTCAGGCCAAACAGAACTGTAAGCCAAAAAAAATATTCTGCTGTGTTGAGGGCAAGGTAACTTCGGTCAGTTCCAGCGACTGTAAAAAACGAAGGGGAACAATCTACACCAGTGTTGCAGAAGCCAAGAAAAAATGTAAACCCGCAACCGTATACTGCTGCAGTGATGGTAAAATAACCAAGGTATCACCACAGCGGTGTACGCAACACAAAGGAACAGCCTATAAAAGCGCCACAGAAGCAAAACAAAAATGCAAAGCACCGGATATCTACTGTTATGTGAATGATACTGTCCGTAAAATGTCATCAAAACAGTGTCGCAGCAAGAAAGGAAAAGAATTTAAAACAAAGGCTGAGGCTGAGAAGATGAGCCGCCAGCAAAAAAACCGACGCAAAGCTCTATTGTTGCAACGAACAAGTGCTGCAAATAAAGCCCGTCCGGAACAAAACAAGCCCACGGGTCTACACAGTAAAATTGGTAAAGTCACTAATAATGGAAAGACTACTACCGCCACTATCGATGGCTACTGTTGTGCGGATGGCAAGGTTTCTCCCCAGAACAACAAAGGATGCGAAAAGAAAAAAGGTTTATTTTTCAAATCCAGAATAAGTGCAGAAAAGGCGTGCCGCGCACAAAGAACAGACCGTGTTGCTACTAAGCAAAACAGCAAGCCAACTGCCAACTTATTACTAGGCGCAACTGGTGTGACCATGGCGCAGTCCGCACAGGGAAAAGTAACAGGCATGGATAGCAAAGTTGGGAACATTGAAGGACTAGAGGAAGAACCTGTTGCGGGAGTAGCAAATATCGCGACGATGGAGAGATGTACAGTACGTGGCACGATACTCGTTGATGGTTTCGCTCCTGTGGAGCAGCTACGAATAGCTGTAACTCCTGTTAGCGAAGGCCAGGAAAGACGTTATGAATCCAATGGTTCATTTTTCTTTACGGTACCAGAAGGAAATCACCTGATAGAGCCTTTTTTTCCGGCAGGATCAGTCTATGGCCAGAGTATTCAAGCGCAGGAGATCATTTGTCAGCTTGATTTTGTGAAGGATATCAGCATTGAATTCATCCATACATCTCCTTCAATATGTATACTAACCGGTCGTGTAAATGGTAATGGTAACACTGTTAATAGCTTAATTCTGCACAGCCTTGCGCCAGGTGGGGAAACACTCCCTGTAGCTGTTAACGGTGGAAATTACAGCGTTGAAATACCATGGGGTACTTCATACACGCTCACTCCAGAGATCAGCGCAGGGGCAGCAACACCAGAGACCAAAGAATTTACTATCTATCCGGGGCAACGGTCACATGTGGTTGATTTTGAATTGGCCTCTTCATTATTTCAATTTGCCAGTTTCAAAGTACTTGGCTTTGAAAGAAACCGTCAGATTGAGGGCTTACCAACTCAAGTGAGATTCGAAATACGGACCATATCATCGGGTAGCGAAGGAAGATATAACAGATCAGTACGAATTACATCCCCCGAAAACCCCCAGGTAAACTTGGCCCAAAACTGCGTCTTTAAAGCGGAGGGAAAGTGCGAATTCACACTTTCCATTGATGGAATAAATACACAGACAGATTCAATATGTGCAGAAATAATTGGCCATGACGATGAGCCAAATGTTACCCGCACTTGGACCGCTCCATTTCAATTGACGCGAGGAGATTTACGTTCGAGCAAATATTATATTGTTAAAACCAATGAAAATACTGCTTCGAATCTCTACGTGCGAAACATCAGCACAACAGCAGACTCTTTGCCCTGCAGTATGGATGTAAAAATAAACGGTGGCAATAGCCGGACTTTTCAGATACCTGCCTTAGCAGCTGGTGCAGAACATCACATCAATTATCAAAGGAGCAATTGGGCACCACGTATCGGCGACCTTCTCTCTTTTCAGATTGATGATAGTTGCGATAGCTACAGCAGAAATAACCAGGTATCTCACCGGGTGACGGATGAATACTATTTTGATGCCTCCAGAGAGGACGCTGGCGGAATTGTTGGAGTCCTTGATGCTATTGGTGATTTCCTCTTTTAAGAACCATTTTAACCGTATATCCATAGGTCTGTGTGATCAGAACTATGGATATACAAACTGACACATAATGCAGTTACTACTTCCACCCACCTGGAAGAGTACATTTATCTATGATTCAGGGAGTATTAGTTGACCACTCAGGTTTTTTCTATTTAAATTTGAACCCTTTTCAGCCAGTGGGGTACTTAGTTGTAAATGGCTGTCACATAAAATCACAGTGGTGCTTCTAATCCACTGATCTTATGATGATAAAACTTGACACCTGCCATGTGACGAGATACTAAAAGCAGACACCTTTATTCTTCAACCATCACCACAACAGGACATCCTAAATGCAAACAGGAAAATCATTTCTCAGCAGATCACTTCTTTGCCTTGCCCTTTTAGCCATTTTACCGGGTTTTTCATGGGCAGCATCCTCTTCTAAAAGCGATACGTCAGGATTTTGCTGTGCCAATGGTATCCTGAAAGAAAGCACAGAGAAGCAGTGCCAAATCATTCGAGGGACATTTTATTCCGCAAAACAAAAAGCAACAGCGCAAAAAGAGTGTCGTTCAAAAAAAGGAAAAGTCTCTCCCAAAGCAGCTGTGTCTGGCAAAACAGCTATTCCAGTCAAAGCACCGGTCGCGGGTTTCTGTTGTGCAAATGGTATTGTAAAAAAATCCACACCGCAACAATGCTCTCAAATGAAAGGCCGTTATTACAAAACCAGTGCAGAAGCCCGAAGGGGTTGCAAACCAAAGGACGTCTTTTGCTGCGTTGATGGTAAAATCGGCAAAATGACCCCAAACGAATGCAAAAAACGAAAGGGCTCCCCCTATAAAAGTGCTGCAGAAGCAAAAAAGAGATGTAAACCAGCGGATGTCTTTTGCTGTATCGATGGAAAAATAAAAAAATCATCTCCACAACAATGTAAACAGCATAAGGGAACTGCCTATAAAACTACTGCCGAGGCAAAAAGAAAATGTAAACCTGCAGATGTCTACTGCTGCATCGACGGAAAGATAACAAAATCATCTCCTGGGAAATGTACGCAGCGCAAAGGGACCGCCTATACAACCGTGGCAGAGGCAAAAAGAAAGTGTAAACCTGCAGATATCTACTGCTGCTCCAATGGCACTGTTCACAAGATGTCCTCAAAACAGTGTCGCAGCAAAAAAGGAAAAGAATACAGCACACGGTTTAATGCAGAAAAAGTATGCCGCCAGGAAAAGAGCAGCCGCAAAGGCTCAACACCCAATGGTATGAAAGCAGCGACTGCTACCAAATCGGGACAAGTCGGTATCCAAAAAGCACCCAGCAGCAAGGTTGGCAAAATGCCAACACATAATTCTGGCTCCGTAGCTGCTCTCGATGGCTACTGTTGCACAAATGACAAGGTCTCCCGGAAAAACAAAAAAGAATGCCAGAGACAAAAAGGTATTTTCTTTAAATCCAGAATAAATGCTGAAAAAGCATGTCGTGCAAAGAAAGCAGGAGTTACCGCCAGCACAACAAAAAGTAGAAACAAGGGCGACCAGCAAGCGGTTATTATAAATAGTGATAGAAAATTTGGTTCATCCGACTGAAGCGTACTTTTGAAATAAGTTTTGCAAAAAAAGTGGACATGCGATTTCCTTAATTAGAAGAACCACCAACTAATTCAGGAGGGAAAGCATGTCCACTAGTCTACTGTAT
>Ga0307929_1000162_pt1 | contig 68533 bp, 53 predicted proteins | sample AceLakmetage1330_FD_203160 | JGI IMG/M metagenome (GOLD analysis project Ga0307929, IMG submission 203160) | Saline water microbial communities from Ace Lake, Antarctica - #1330 | ecosystem: Environmental > Aquatic > Non-marine Saline and Alkaline > Saline | place: Antarctica: Ace Lake... | reverse complement strand
CTCTGATGACTATGCAAAACTCGCTTCCGGTGGGTGACCTACCTTACCGGGTTCGGGATTTACATCCGAACTGGCACAGCTAAAAGGTGTTTCAATATTTCAATACGCCTATTTATTAAATCCCCACCTTATGGACTTGCACGGCGCAACAGAACTCCTGACCTAAAAATCACCACCAAGGATTTATGCTGAGCCCGGAGATTAAAAACCAGAAACCTGAGCCTGATCGATTGCAAACTTTGGATTAGCCCGGTAAAGCACAGTTTTTTCGCTAATGTCCACATCAATGATTTTCAGGGTGATCAGATCCACCAACACCTTTTCGGCTACATTGCCTGAAATGCCGGCAATCTTTCTGAATTTGGAAATGCTCACGCTGTCATGTTTATCCAGGTAATCGAGCAGCAATTTTTCCTTGTCGGTGTAGCGGATGGTAATTCCCTTATGTCGGTTTTGCATCCGCCAAACTTTTACCATTACCGAATTGGCCAGCAGGTTCTGGTCTTTCACTCTTACGTAGGCCTTCCACTTTGCTTCTTTGTCAGGAGCCATGAAGGGTCGTTGCATTATGTTTTTAGGGATGTCCACTTCCAGCACCGTTTTTCCGTCCATTTTCCATTCTTTCATCTTAAACGCTACCTCGGGCTTACAATACATTTCGGCGGCAGCCTCCACCATGTAAAACTCTTCCTCCGAGCGCACTCCGGCAACTACGCCATTGTCTTTAACGCCCACGAGCAGCTTGCCCCCGTCAGTATTAGAAAATGCCGCCAGTGAGCGTGCAATTTTCTTAGAATCCGAAATCTCGAACTTGAAATCCTGCTGCTGATGCTCTCCCTGGGCTATTAATTTTTTGATATAAGAACTCACTGCCGAAATTGTTTTTGTGATAACGCCCGGCTAACCGATGTAGTATTATCTGCCTGTGTAATCCACATGTTCAAATTTGAACTGCATGATGATGATTTGTTTTGCCAAAATCGGGTAGGGCTTAATAGAAAAATTCAAAGCAATAATATTACGGTGCTCCGCACCTTATGAGGTTTTGTGTAAATATTGTTTCTACAAAGTTTGCGCGGTTCTGCCGCTTACAAAATTCAGCGGTAAATTTTTTTGTTGATTTTGAAGAATCACGTCACTATCTGAATCACACCATGTGGAAACCTTCAATGATTTATTTTCAGTACTTTTGTAAAAACATACAATTATGCAAACCATTCGATTAAAAGTTAATGATAATATCCTTCAGAATCTCTTTTGGTTCTTAGATCGCTTTAATAGCGATGAAATTCAAATACTTAATGAAAGCAACGAATTCCTTTCGGTTCAACAATACCTCGAGGATGAACTGTTGGCAATGGAAGGTGGTGGGCGCGAATTTATTGGTATGGATGAATTAGAGCAAGACCTTGAAAATTCCATCCGAAAATATGAAGATTAAAATCGCAAACAGTTTTAGAGATCGCCTCAATGAGCAGGTAGAATATATCGCCAAAGATAAACCCTCAGCAGCACGAAACTTTAAGACCCAAATTCTTAATCGAATCAAAGAAATTCCCAAAATGCCTTATGCTTTTCGCCAATCAATTTTTTTTGATCGTGCTGATATTAGGGATTTAATTTTTAAGGGATATATTGTTGTTTTTAAAATTGATGAAAGCCAACAGTTAATTCAAGTTTTTGGATTTAGTAAATGGCAAGCGAAACCCTTTAATTGATGGGTTTGCTTGGGAACACCTCTTTTAGAACTTAATGCGATTACTTTCGTTAAAATTTGTGAAGTGCATTTGCATTTCTAAACATCCTGATACTTGCTATGTTTAGATTATTAAATTAAAACATAGTGATATGAATAAGATGAACAAAAGAAGTTTCCTTAAAACCGGAGCGGCCTTTGGTGCTGCCGGAATGATGGGTATGCCTGCCTTTGCGGCCAATTCCCCGGCAAATAGAGGTTTCAACGATATGGATCAGATAGTAAATAAAAGCGGCGAATATGTATTGCCAGTTCTGCCTTACGCATACGATGCGCTGGAACCCTACATCGATGAGCAAACTATGCGCCTGCATCACGACATTCACCACAACGGCTATGTAAACGGGCTTAACAAAGCCGCAACCCAGGTAAAACAAGCCACCGAAAAAGATGACTTTGCCCTGATAAAACACTGGGAACGCGAGCTGGCCTTCCATGGCAGCGGGCATTTTTTGCATACCATTTTTTGGAATAATATGGGGCCGCAGCAGGGCAAACGCAGCAATGAACTGGAGAAGCAACTGAAAAAGGATTTTGGTGGTTTCGATCGTTTTAAAAGTCTTTATGCCGCTGCATCTAAGTCTGTCGAAGGTTCAGGTTGGGGTATTTTGGCCTACCAGCCCCACGCCGATAAGCTGGTGGTTTTACAGGCCGAAAAGCATCAAAACCAATCGCAATGGATTAGCTATCCGATTTTGGTAGTGGATGTGTGGGAACACGCTTATTATCTAAAATATCAAAACAAGCGCGGCGATTATGTGAATGCCTTTTTTGAAGTTATTAATTGGGATGATGTTTCCCAGCGTTTGGAAGAGCTCAAAAAGGCTTTTGCATAGAAGTGAGCCTATATTATATTCGTAAGGCTAAGAAATAAATATTAGAGTGATGATAGAGCCATCGGAGTGACGGCTGAGCCGCCCAAATTGGGCGGCTGTACTAATGAAATATTGCGAAAGAAAAATGAATAGGCAGAATTTATAAATCCATAAATTCCTTCTTTGCTTGTCTTAAATCCGGGGTATGTTAATCCAAATCAATATAAGCCGAGCGGTTGGCATCACCGCGATACAAAAATTTTACTTGTTTAGAAATATCTTCGTTGCTGATGGTGATGCTGTTATTGTCGATTACCGCATCGTTAACAGGGAAGGCTGATATCAGGCCGATGGTTCGTTCCTGGATTAATTCTGCATCGAGGCTGTCGAGCAGCATATCGCCATTTACATCTGCGGCAAGCAAGGCCAGGCCTTCGAGCGCAAAATTGGGAATCGCATTAAAATGCAAGGCCACAGCCAGCGCATCGCTGCTATTCACACCATTCCAATTATTTTCTGCTGCCAGGCCGAGCGAATAGCTACCGGATTTTAAAGCCGGGAAAATAAAATTTCCATCCCCATTGGTAAATGCTGAATCCAGGCAGCAATCCAGCGCATCAAAAATATAAAGCTGGATGCTGTCGGCGGGGCTTTGCAGACTATCATCGTAGCTCAAAGTGCCCGAAGCCTGATATAGTTCGTGGGCATAGGCCTTGATGCACAAGTCGTAATGGAAGTCGGTTTGCTGACCTACCGGATACCAGTAAGTTGGCCAGATTTCAGGATTTGGCGCAATCCAGTAGCGACCACTTTCGATCTGGGGCATGGCGTAGCTGCTTATGGTATCTTCGATGGCGATAGGCCACAGGTCTTCCGGGTCGTTTGAATCGTAGCGTATTTGTACATAAAAATCTTCGCCGGCAGGGATGTGGATGGTGCTGTCCAAATCGAAGGTGTAATAGCCGGGTAACTCCACGATCTGTTCATCCATCCCGCCAAGGAAGCCATAAAGGGAATCCTGGAAATGATCATAAACTTTTATTTCCACCCCGCAATTGGTGGAAACGATAAAGGAGCCTATCTGGCTTATTTCGTTGTCGCGTTCGCCGGTCTCAAATTTTACCAGGCCAAAGCCGATTTCCGTATTGAACCCTACGCCCCAATAGCCGCCAATTTCATCGTATTGATAAATATGGGTTCCAGGCTCGTTTCCCATTACTTCGGGCCAAAATCCGTTGTATATCCCAAACTGGCTATCGTTGTACGAGAGGTAGTAATAGCCACCTTCGCCCCAGCCCTGGCCGTAAGTGTTGCGCACGATCCAGGCTCCGGTTCCTCCGGCGGTGGTCACTGTGTCGTTCCAGCCCACGATGCAGCCGGCATGATTTACGGCGTGGCTGCCTCCATAAAAATAAGTATTGTCGCCGGTGTTGAAATAGCTGGCGTTGTAATAGAGCAGGCTCCACACCAGGCCATAATCCAAAACGGTTTGCTTTAGGTAGGTGATATCCTGGGAAGGTGGATAGCGTGCTTCGTTGATATAATAGCGTGCCGAAAATTCGGTGGGGCAGTTGTCGTTGCTGTTGGTGCCGCCGGGGTAGGGATCTTCGCTTTCGAGATAGGGACCCGAGCGGCGGGCAAAGTAGGCCGATGACATCCAGTGGTTGCCGTTGGTGTTGCGCGCTGGGATGTAGCCGTGGCAAAACTTTAAATTGTTGTCCGAGAGGTTGTACTCGCCCAAGCCCTCCATCAGCAGGCGCGATTCGATGGCTCCCATCGTGGAGTAAGCCCAGCAGCCTCCCGAGGATTGGCTTTTTATCGGGGTAAGAAAGCCCGAGCCTCGCAGGTCGTAATAGGCAGGAATGTCGCGGCGGGTTTCGTAGCTAAAATTTTTCCATCGATCGTAGGCGGGCATTACCGGGGGCAGCACTATGCCGCCCTTTTGCATCTCGTAAAGCTCGGCAGGCGGAATTGCATAGTCGGGATCAGCAGGCTGTTTTTGTGGCCGGGGCTGCCCCATAGCGAGAAAGGGCAGGCAGAGTATGAATAGAAAAATTATATTTTTCATAATTAGTGTTGTATAATAATTTTGAAACCGGAATTTTGCTTCCCGTTTGGGGTATCCAGCCTTAGCTGCAGCAGATAGATACCTTCGGGTAAATCACCAGTAAAAATCCGGTTTGATCGATCAAAGGTAATTCTTTTCTCCTTCCCCCAAAAGTCCAAAATCCGTGCATCTGTAAGTGTAATATTTGAATTTTCCGGAGTGGCGATGGTGATAAAATCGTTGGCAGGATTGGGGAAGATGCGGATATCAGGTTCGTATCCTGGCTTTGCCGAAATTCCGGCTGGCGGCGGAATATTTCCTTTATAATAATTGAGACCCCCCGAATAATTGCCCACGAGCATATCGGGATATTCATCTCCATCCAAATCATCAATAGCTATTGCCGAACGCAAGCCCTCGTCAATCCACAGATAATTTTTCATCACCAGATTAAAGGAACCATCCAAATTGTTATCGATATTATCATAATAATAAATTTCGCCAAATTCCGAGCCGGCAAACAAATGCGTTACATCGTTTTTGTCGCGATAAAAGTGCGGAACGCAATAGCCAAAAATCGTCAGGTTAGGATTTCGCACATCCACACTACCCAGGCTGTCGGTGATAAGTGCAAAAACAGGATCGGTCAAATTCCCTGTATTTTGATACCATGCAATGGTGCCGTTTCTTTTTCCAATTATCAAATCGGTAAGTCCATCCTTATCCAGATCGAAAAGCTGCGGCGTACTGTAAAATCCTATATCAATGTTTTGATAATTCCGTAAGCTAATTTGAAAATCTGCTGCCTGGCCTGCTGTGGCTGTGTTTTCAAAGTAAAGAAGATTGCCCTCGCTGTTTCCTACCAACATATCCGGGTCGTTGTCTCCGTCCAGGTCGGCAAAGGTGGGCACGACGCCAAAGGGTTTTTTGTTTTGGATTAATGCTTCAGGCAAATTTGCATAGTTGCGTGTAATGAGTTTAAAGGTCGGCTGGCTGGCTGTACCGATATTTTCGAGTAGCGCCAGTTGTGCGCGATAATCGCAATACAAATTTTGGCCTGTGCCGTAATAGGATGAATCGAGGTAGCCGAAGTTGCCCACCACAATATCCATCAATCCATCCTGGTTGTGATCGAAAAATGCCGGATATGCTCCTGCGCCAAAATCGACCATGTCCTCCTGCAAAAATGCCGTATTTATTCGTTCAAAGTCAGGATTGTTGGTGCCCCCATTATTTTGATAAAGCCAGACACTGTTGTAATTTTTTGATTTTACCAGGCTTGGGTCGAAGGGACTAACAATCATATCTTTTGTATCATCATTATTAATATCCAAAAAACTCATTACCGGAAAAGACAGCAAGTTAATGGGCTGATCGTAGTCGGGAAAGCTGAAGCTATGACTCACCATCAGTGCCTCATCGGTGGTACCACCGTTGATAAGCAGGGCAGGGGAAGCGTAATCTACATCGCCCAGCAAAAGGTCGGGAAGCCCATCGCCGTTGTTATCAAAAATCATAAAAGTAGAGCCGGTGTGCTTGGGATCTCCTTTTTCCATGGCATCTTTTACCCCAAAACAAGTGTCCATAAAAATTAGGTTCGATTCTTCGCTTTCGGCAAAACGACCCCAGCAGTCTTCGGTTTTTCTAAAAATTAAGGAATCAGGATTACCATATAATTCCATCGATTCATTTTTATGGAATTCAATAAAAGCTCCCAAGCCCCAAAAGGTGAGTATGTCCAAATCGCCATCGCCGTCCATATCTTTTATGGCGGGATAATCCGAATAAGTTACCAGGATATTTACATAGCCATTGCCCTGAAAAGATTTTAGGTAGGGATAAATCACCCGTTGGAAACGCGCCTCGGGATTTCCGGTGTTGCGATAAACCAGGATGCCGGCGTAGCCTTTGGAGAAGGTGAAAATATCGTTGAGACCATCCATGTTGTAGTCGGCAAAGATAAGCCAGTCGTAGAGCTTGGGCAGTTGTTCGTTTAATTCAGGCGCAGGCTGGTAGCTAATCTCACCAGCAATACCCATATTTTTGTATGTAAGGCTTCGGTTTCCATAGCGGTCGAAGACCACCAAATCGCGAATGCCGTCATCATCCAAATCCACTGCTCCAAAGTGGCAGGCATTGAGGCCGCCCGCCCAGGGATAAGCCAAATTATTACCGAGGCTGTCGGAAACAGGAATATCGTAAGATTTTTGAAATCCAAAGGGTAGCGATAATTGGGCAAGAGCCGGATTGGCTAATACGATAAGCGCAAGCAGGAGTAGTAAAAAATTTTTCATGGACAAAGGTAGGCGTATTAATTAAGATGCTCAACGCCTTTGGAATCAGCTTTATTGGTTTTGCCGGTTTTCTTTCGCTGTGCCGAAAGTTTATGGTGCATAGCATTGGCAGCAATTCTGCCAGCGCCCATCGCCTGAATTACCGTGGCCGAGCCGGTTACAATATCGCCACCGGCATACACATTTTTCATGGTTGTTTCGTTGGTTTCCTCATTCACTTCAAGATAGCCCCATTTGTTTCTTTTTAGTTGTGGCGATGACTGGAAAATGATGGGGTTGGGGCCGGTGCCAATGGCCACGATAGCCATGTCGCATTCCAGTTTAAAATTGGAACCCTCGATAGGCACGGGTCTTCTCCGCCCGCTTTGGTCCGGCTCACCCAGGTTCATGCGCATACATTCAACGCCTTTCACGGTATTAAAATCGGTGCTGATGTAATTAACAGGAGTGCAAAGCAGTTTAAATTTAATTCCTTCTTCTTCGGCATGGTGTACTTCCTCGCCCCGTGCCGGCAACTCGTGGCGCGAGCGACGATAAATAATCGTTACCTCCTGCGAGCCGGTGCGTATGGCTGTGCGGGCACAATCCATGGCTACATTGCCACCACCAATCACCACCACCTTGTTGCCACGTGGCATGGGCGTGTCGTACTCGGGAAAGCGGTATGCCTTCATTAAATTCATGCGTGTGAGGTATTCGTTGGACGAAAAGACATTACCCAGGCTTTCGCCGGGGATATTCATAAAGCGCGGAAGACCTGCGCCCACGCCGATATAAACGGAATCGAAATGCGCCAGGAGCTCATCGATGGTTAAGATATTACCAATTACGTGGTTCATCTCGAAACGTGCTCCAAGGTTTTTCAAGTATTCGATCTCAAACTGAACGATGCTTTTAGGCAGCCGGAATTCGGGTATGCCATAAGTAAGCACGCCTCCGGTTTCGTGCAGGGCTTCATAAAGTGTAACTTCGTAGCCTTTTTGTAGCATGTCGGCAGCTACCGTAAGTCCGCCAGGCCCCGAGCCAACAACTGCAATCTTTTGCCCGGCATTGACTGATATTTCCGGTATGTTCACCAAATCCATTTTCCTTTCGTAATCGGCAACAAAGCGTTCGAGCCTCCCTATGGCAACGGGCTTATCGCGCAGGCCAAGCACGCATTTAGCCTCGCACTGGCTTTCCTGGGGGCATACCCTTCCACATACTGCAGGTAGCAAATTGGTCTCCTTGATTTTCTTTGCAGCCGCATCAAATTTTTCTTCGGCTATCAAAGCTACAAAAGCCGGGATGTTAACATTTACCGGGCACCCTTCCACGCATTTGGGTATTTTGCATTGCAGGCAACGCCCGGCTTCGAGCAAAGCCAGTTCGCTGGTATAGCCATAGGGCACTTCCTGATGGTTGTGAACACGCAGCGTTTGATCCTGTTCAGGCATCGCCTGTCGGGGAATTTTCAGCTTTATCTTTTTCTCATCGGCCTTGGTTAGCCCGTGCCATTCGCAGCCATGCTTCAGGCATATAAAAAATGGCATCAGTTTGCTGAAGGCCGAGATGATAACTTCACCTACGGGAGAGCCACACTCACCGCATGGTACTTGTTTGTTTATCAGGCTTTTCTTGCACTTGGGGCAAATCAGGTCTTCGAGCAGCGCGTCTTTTTCCAGGTCGGTGGAAGCTTCCACATCAAAAACGTCAAGGTAGGGGCTAAGTACCAAATCCAGCGGCAGCCCCTTGTAAATGGCATCGAACTCAAGGGTTTTTTCGCCATGCAATTCACGGTTGAAACTGTTATGACAATGCGGGCAATAGGTGCTTAAGTAAGAGCGAAACTTTAAATATTTAACATCCTGGTTTAGCATAATCATTCGTTTTTATCGGATTGAAGCCAAAAGTGATTCTTTTTCGTCACGGATATAAAGGGAGTTGCGGTTGATCAACTCATCAAAATCCACCTCGAAAGCATCGAAGTCAGGGCCGTCAACGCAGCAGAATTTAGTTTTGTTCTCTACCTTCACTCTGCATCCTCCGCACATTCCTGTGCCATCGATCATAATGGGATTAAGGCTTACCATTGTTTTTACCTTGTGTTTTTTGGTGAGTTGCGTAATCATTTTCATCATTATAATAGGGCCGATGGCATATACTAATTTTATATCAGCACGCTCATCGAGATATTTTTTCAGAGGCGTAGTAACGAAACCCATCTGGCCGTAGCTGCCATCATCGGTAGTTATCACCAGCTCATCCGAAATGGCCAGCATCTCTCTTTCCAGTATCAGCATTTCTTTGTCCTTGGCACCAATGATGCTAATTACATAATTCCCTGCTTCTTTAAAGGCCTTGGCTACATGGTGCAAAATTGCCACACCTGTGCCTCCGCCCACCATCACCACGGTTCCCTGGTTTTCCACTTCGGCAGGTCTGCCTAAGGGCCCCGAAATATCTTTGATAGAGTCGCCCTCGTTGAGGGAGCGAAGCAAGGCAGTGGTTTTTCCTACTACCTGATAGATGAGGGTGATGGTGCCGGCAAAGGGGTCTTTGTCGGCCACAGTGAGCGGGATGCGCTCCCCGGTTTCGTTAACTCTTAGGATGATAAACTGCCCGGCTTTGACTTTGGCAGCGATTTTTGGCGCACTTACCTCGTTGCGGATAATGGTGCCCCTGGCCATGGCTTGTTTGCGTACGATTTGAAACATAGCTTGCAGAAGTATTTGTGATAAACAACAACATTACCATCAGCCCAAAGCATCTTTTGTGAGTACCCGGGTTGAGATAAAAAATTGCAATAATTATTTATCGTGATGATTGATTAACTTCTTAGTAAAATGCCAAAGCTACCTTTTCGAAACCGTAGGTTTACCATTCATCGCTGTCTTCCAGCTTTATTTCGTAGAGGTCTTCTTCGTTCAGGCCGTGCCAACGGCAGCCTTTTTTGGTGCAAATATAAAAATCGATAAACTTGGTACGTGCACTGAGCAGAATCCGTGCTGCCGGCGAGCCACATTTGCCACAGGCTTTTTCGTGGATTACCAGGCTCTTGTTGCAGTACGGGCACTTCAGGTCTTTAACGGTTTTGTCTTCGGGTAGGAAAATGGTAGATTTGGAAGTAAATACATTGAGGTAGGGGCTAAGCAGCAGTTCGCCTTCCTGACCATTGCTTATTTTTAATCGCAACATTTCATTTTCGATCAGGCTTTTACGGCATTGGGGGCAATAGGCCTGGAGAAATGTTCCTGTTTCGATAATTTCGGCATTTTCATCACCCGGCTTTTTGCTCTCGACATTTGTTGTTCTGAGGTCAAGATTTTTTGGATAATCCCGGCCACGGAAACCATACTCCTGATACAAACGCTTTAACGCCAGCGATAAATCCTCGAAGGCTATCGCGTGGTTTTTGCAGCCACTGCGCGAACAGATGCTTACACGCCCGCCCATATCCAGATGGAAATCCACCATTGGGGCTTCGCAAATATTGCACTGGGTTTTGCTGCATAGTTCGGTGCGGCAGTGTGGACAATGGAAGTGTGCGATTTCGCCGGTAGGTGTTTCAACTTCCGAAACATAATTGTAACTGCCATAAATGGAACTCAGCCATATCATCCCCTTTTCTTTTTCGTTGCTAATAATCAGGTTGATACTAGGTTCGTTATCCACCAGCTTTTTGTGATCCATCAAACTTTTGCCGCAGGAGGGGCAGTTTACTGCAATTGAAATGAAGTTGTACATGGCCTATAATTTATATTTGTACATAATAAATTGTCAATACAATAATAATAAAATTTGAAGTCGATTCGGTGTTTTTTCTTATTATTTTTCTAATACTTGCAAATCAATATAATTTCTTACACCTATTAAATCGTTGAAAATCATTGCTTAGAACCCTAATTAAGAAGAATCTAAAGTTTTCTTATTTATTTTTAATTTAAATAAAGTGCGTAGAAAAAACCTTTGCATTTAAGTATAAATGTTTTGGATCTGCTCTTCGGCTTGTTCGTACTTATAATTTTCCTGAAATTTATAAAGATTCTAATTAGCTTTCAATAAATAAAAAATCAGGTAGTTACAAAAATTATCTTAAACAAAACAACCTGACCACCAACGATTCAGTGTTCGGGGCATTAAGTAATCAGTACCTTTGTATTAATATTCGTGTTACACAAAAACATGTACTGAAATGATGGACAAATTATTTAGAAAAGACGCTTTAAGCTACCATGCTGAAGGGCGTCCGGGGAAGCTGGAAGTAATCCCCACCAAACCTTACTCCACCAAGCGCGACCTTTCGTTAGCCTATTCTCCCGGGGTAGCCGACCCCTGCCTCAAAATTCAGGAAAATCCGGATGACGTTTATAAATACACCGGCAAGGGCAATCTGGTAGCGGTAATTAGTAATGGCACAGCGGTGCTTGGCCTGGGTGATATTGGTGCCATGGCTGGCAAACCCGTTATGGAAGGAAAGGGCTTGCTCTTCAAAATTTTTTCGGATATTGATGTTTTCGATATCGAAATTGATTTAAAGGATCCACAAAAGTTTATCGATACGGTGGTTGCTATTGCACCTACCTTTGGTGGAATTAATCTCGAAGACATAAAAGCCCCTGAGTGCTTCGAGATTGAGCGTAAGATTCAGGAAGCTGTGGATATTCCCGTGATGCACGACGATCAGCATGGCACGGCCATCATTACCTCAGCAGGTTTGCTTAATGCTTTGAAAATTAATAAAAAGAAAATTGATGAAATCAAAATCGTGGTCAATGGTGCAGGAGCCTCGGCCATTTCGTGTACCCGCCTGTATATCAAGCTGGGTGTGAAGCCCGAAAATATTGTAATGCTCGACAGCCGTGGCGTATTGCATCGCGATCGCACCGATTTGAATGACATCAAAAAGGCCTTCGTTACCGACCGCGATTTACACACCCTGGAAGAGGCCATCGAAGGAGCCGACATGTTTTTAGGCCTTTCCAAAGGCAACGTACTCAAAAAGGAATTACTCAAGCTCATGGCTAAAAATCCCATTGTTTTTGCGCTGGCCAATCCGATACCCGAAATCAATTACGAAGATGCCATCGCCACTCGTCCCGATGTCATTATGGGCACCGGGCGTTCGGATTATCCCAATCAGATTAACAATGTCTTGGGCTTTCCCTTTATTTTTAGAGGTGCCCTGGATGTGCGTGCCACAAGCATAAACGATGAAATGAAACTGGCTGCCTCGTATGCCCTGGCCGATCTGGCTACCGAACCGGTTCCCGACCAGGTTAACGTGGCTTATCATGCTACCAACTTCTCCTTTGGCAAGGATTATATTATCCCCAAGCCCTTCGACCCCCGTCTGATTACGCGCCTTGCTCCGGCTGTGGCCAAGGCCGCTATTAAATCGGGTGTGGCTCGCAAACCCATTACCGATTGGGCTGCCTACAACGAAATCCTGGTTAAGAAACTTGGGATAAGCAATCCTTTGATTCGTCAGATTCGTTTCAGAGCTTTGGCCGAACCCAAGTCGGTGGTATTCTCGGATGCCGAAAATTATAAAATGCTTAAGGCTGCCGAATTTGTGAAAAATCAAAAAGTGGCTGTGCCGATTTTGCTGGGTAACGTGCAAAAAATTAAAAAACTTGCCAAGGAGCACGACCTCGATATTGAGGGTATCGAAATTATCGATCCGGCTTCCGAAAAAGAAACCGGACGCAGAGAGCAGTTTGCCAAAGTGCTTCATCAAAAACGCCAACGCAAGGGGATAACTTATAGCATGGCCTTAGACCGTATGAGCCACCGCAATTATTTTGCACCCATGCTGGTCGAAAATGGCTTTGCCGATGCTATGGTTTCGGGATTGAATAATAATTATCCGAGTACCCTCAAACCTGCCATCGAGGTTATAGGCCGCAAACCTTATGCAAGCCTGGTTTCGGGCATGTATATCATCAACACCAAAGAGGGGCCGGTTTTCTTTGCCGATTGCACCGTCAATAAAAACCCGACAGCCGAGCAACTGGTCGAAATTACCCTGCAGACCGCTTACGCTATCCGGCAGTTCAACCTCGAGCCACGGGTGGCGTTGGTAACCTACTCTAACTTTGGTTCCAACATGGGTCGCGTTCCTGACCTGGCCAAGGAGGCCGTGAAGATTTTGCATCGAGATTATCCCAATCTAATTGTGGATGGCGAAATGCAGGCCAACGTGGCATTGAACCCCGAATTGATGGAGGAAAATTTCCCCTTCTCTAAATTGATTGGAGCACCTGCCAACTGCTTGGTATTTCCCTATCTTACTGCTGGAAACATTGCTTACAAGCTCATGCATCAGATGGCTAAGTTCGAGGTTATCGGGCCCATCATCAACGGCATGAACAAGTCGGTTCATATTTTGCAGATGGGCAGTTCGGTACAGGAAATTATCAATATGGTAATGGTTGCTGTTATTGATGCCCAGTGTGTTCAAAAACGCGAATGCGAAGAATCAAAAGATGATTATTTCGCTAAAAAGTAATAGATAATATTTTTAACAGATAGAAAAGCCCGGGCGTTTGCTCGGGTTTTTTTATTTCAATAACAACGATTTTAATGCTCCGGTTTTGGGATAAAAGTCAGCCCGGAATTTTTGCGCGGGCAGACGGCTGCATGTTCCGAGTTGATTTATGGTGAAATGTCCTTCATAGAGGGTTTCATCCTGATAGGTCACGCGAACTAATGCCTGACCCGGAAGCCGGTAAACAACTCCATTGGTGCCAGCGGGAGGGGAATCTGTGTCAGTGTTTACTGCAGAATTCTCTGAGATTAGCTCGATGCTTACCCCTTCGCCATTGGCACTCTTCCCCGTGCTCATCCCTGCACCACTCGAAAATTTGAAAAGCATCTGCGTATTTTTCTTGTCCTTTTTATCGGGGGTATAATAAAAGGTGTAATGCTGATAGCTCGTTGATGATTTGCCTCTGAACAAGTCCAGGTATTCGTTTTCGAGACGGTCGAGTTTTTCGTACATCAATTGCAAAGTGCCCGCATCGTAGGCCGTTTCCTGAAAACCGGTTATCATCTTGTATTTCGATTCGCGGATGCTTTCGATTTTTTGCAATGCACTTACTGCCATTTCTTCGGTCGATTTTTCTTCGATGCGTGTGCGGTAAAAGGTCTGCTCCGTCAGGGCGGTATCCACAGCTACCCGGCGGATAATAGTATCCGTTTTTGTGGCTATATTTTTAGGGATATAAAAACCTTCGCTTTCCGCTCCCACCATCGGATAGTCAAAAACAAGAATTTCCTCCCTTGTTCTACTTTCGCCAGCTTCTCCCAGATTCAGTGTGTTAATTTCCTCCAAAAATCCCTCTTTCGAAGTTTTAATATTGAAGGGCATCGGGTTCTTTGGATCCCGGATGCCTGGGTTGATAAAATAAAGCTGTGCGGGGTCAGGTTTGGCAAGCGGCGTAATTTCAACTTTGCTAATATAATAAGTGGTAAAGTCGAAGTTGTTTACCTCTTCCAGCCCCAGCATTTTTCTGGCGTAGTCCGAATAGGGGCCTTTCATTCTTTCATCCGCTTTAATCACCACATCAATTTTAAAAACCGTTTGTGGCAAGGTATAAAAATACCCATTGGCAGCACTGATCTCGTCAGGCTTGCTGATATGCTGCACGCTTAGCTGCGCCTGCAAGCACAATGGAAATAAAATGGCCAAAAGAAGAACTGCGAAACTTGCTGTATTTTTCATAATAACGATGATTTTTGTTGTGTGCAAAAATAGATAAATCAAGCAAAATACGAATAAACCTTGCCAACGAACAATTAAACCCCAGCTTAGCCCGTTGGAAATTGCCATTAATCAAAATATTATTTTTAGATAAAATGCACGAATTTTCGATAGCCGTCAACATAGTGGATATTGCCCTGGAAAATGCCGAAAAGGCACAGGCGAGAATAATTAATGAGATAGAACTGGAAGTTGGCGACCTTTCGGGGGTAGTTTACGAAGCCATGGAAACGGCGATGGAGGCAGCCGTGAAAGGAACAATCCTGGAAAATGCCATCATTTTAATTATTAAAACCGAAGGCCGGGCGCGATGCCTTTCGTGCCTTAAAGAATTTGCATTAGACAACCTGTTTGACCCCTGCCCTTTCTGTGGCACTTTTAATCCTGATATTATTTCGGGAAAGGAATTGAAGATAAAATCGATTAATGTTGATTAGTTCAAAATAAATAATTTTGCTGGCTTCATTTTTTAATTAAAAATTTAATCATCAATAAAAAAATAATTATGTGCGGAACCTGCGGATGCGGCCAATCGGATGAGGCCGTAAAAATACTTAAACCCGGCGAAGAGCAACATAGCCACGCTTATTCACACCAACACGAGCATAGCCACGAAGGCGAAGATCATCAGCACGATCATCAGCATAGCTACAACCATTTACACCAGCACAACGATCTTGATCATACCCACGATCACGAAAGCCATCACCACGATCACGACCACGATCATCACCATGACCATGACCATGATCACGGGCACAGCCACGACCACTCGCATGGCGGAAGGCAAATTGAAATCGAGCAGGACGCGCTGCTTCAAAACAAGCTTGCTGCCCAGCGCAACCGGGGATATTTCGAGGGTCGCGGCTTACTCGCCCTTAACCTGGTAAGTTCGCCAGGCTCGGGAAAAACTTCCCTGCTCGAAAAAACCATCGTTTCGCTTAAGGATAAAACAAAGATTTTTGTGATAGAAGGCGACCAGCAAACCATGAACGATGCCAATCGCATCGATGCCGCCGGAGCTCCCGTGGTGCAGATCAACACCGGCAACGGCTGCCACCTGGACGCGGAAATGGTAAATAAAGCCGTCAAGAAATTAGACATCAAAGATCAGGGAATCCTGATGATCGAAAACGTGGGCAATCTGGTTTGCCCTTCACTTTTTGATTTGGGCGAGGCCAAACGCGTGGTAATTATCAGCGTAACCGAAGGCGACGACAAGCCGCTGAAATATCCCACCATGTTCGAGACCTCCGATATTTGCATCATCAACAAAACTGATCTTTTACCTTATGTGGATTTTGATGTGGCCAAAGCCCGGGAATATGCACTGAGAGTAAATCCCCGCCTGATATTTTTTGAGCTTTCGGTAAAAACCGGCGAAGGCATGGAGCCATGGATAGAATGGCTGAAGAATGAGCAGGGCGAGTTATTATAAATTTAAAAAGCATTAACACAGAAAATCCGGTATTTTAGAAATACCGGATTTATTTTTTTCGGCTTATCCCATTTTTGGTATTGATACCCGCGTGGCTAAAATCAAAGTATAGCTCTGGTTTTTCATAAGCCTTTCAGCACGGCTTCAATTTTTTCATACTATTTCATCTCAATATTGCAATTAGAACACCTAAGCACCACGCTTGCATTTTTGGATTTATCGCCAACTTCCTTAATAAAAGTAGTGTTTCCCTCTGCTGCAGTTCGTTTGGTTTCGATGGGAATCAGCAAGCTGCCACCTTCAAAGGTGGTAAATTCCACATTTGCATTCAACGAATAGCTTAAATCATTCAGGTTTATTTGGTAAATAATGTATTCCCCATTGAGCGAGAGTTTTTTAAATTCGGGATCAATCTTTAAAATCTCAACCTTTCCGCTTTTATTATTCAGGTCGAGGGTGGAAAGTAGCTTACCGATTTCGAGATGGCTAAACCTGGTGGTTCCCGACAAGGATCGCACTGTGCCAATGGTCATGATGTCGCTCTTAGAATTGAGCGTCAGTTGTGTACACGAATCAATTTCGATGCGTGATAGCGAACTGATAAAATTTATATCGCACAAATTTCCAATAAATACATCGGGGCAAGAAAATAAATTCAGCCTGGCATTTTGGATATTTCCGGTCGTTACCATGCCATAGCGCACCTGAACGCCACGACTGTAATCGTTGAGTTTCAAATTTCCTGTTCTCAGGTTGCCGTTATAAAGCATCACTGATAGCTTTCCTTCAAAGTCGGGCAGATTGATGTCGCCAAAGCGATTGCTCAAATCGAGCGTCCTGACCGAAGCGGGAATCATTATTTTGTAGTCGATGTTGTATTGTTTTACCTCGGCATTTTTTTTAAACCAGGGGGCATACACTATTTTCTTGCCCTGGCGGCCACAGCGCTGCTTGATGTACGAAAAATCGGTGGACAGCATCACGGCCTTGTCCGAGCATTTGCAGTCGATGACATTTCCTTCGGGCACGAGTTTTTCGATAAATCGCTCTGCATCATCGGCATCCCAGGCTATTACTTTTATAGTAACGATGGCCATCACTTTGTCCTGATCCCAATAGCTGACATCAATATTTCCGTAAGCATTCTGAACAAAAAGATTCGCGATGCCCGGCTGGTCGAAAGTTTTTTCGATGGTTTTTATTTTAGAAATCAAACCATCTTGTGCAAACCCGGCCACAGCAGCAAAAGCTAAAATGGCGAGGATGTTAAATCTGATGCTCATTTTTCCTTTTTTCATAAGTGTTTATTTTTTTAATTTCGATAAGTAATCGGTTGAGAATGTCGAGTTTCTGATGTTGATTTTCGATCATTGCCTGTATCAATTCCTCCTGACAGCCCAGCGTTTCAAGTTCGGATTTATATTCCTGATATTGTTTATCCAGCAAGTGAAGATCATCAAAAAACGGGTCGAAAAAACTTTTATCGAAAGGCTCGATGGCGGCAATTTCCTCTTGTTTTTCCTCGATAAGGCGGGCAAAGTAAAATTCTGTTTCGGCCAGCTCGCCCGACACTTGCGAGCAATAACTTGTGTTCGCATCGCAATTATTTATCCACAAGCCAAGCCAGGCACCGCCGCCGATTAACACGATAAGCCCGGCGGCCACGCTAAGCCTAAGGTTGAAACGCCTGATCCGCCGCCCTTGCAGCCGGTGTTCCACGCCTTTCCAGGTTATCTCTTTGGCCTCAAATTTTTCATCATCAGCTTCGATCTGTGTTTTTATATAATTTTCAAATGCGTTTTTCATAATTGTTTGATATTAATTTTTCCTTTAGCAACTGTTTTGCCCGCTGGTACTGCGATTTTGATGTGGATTCGGAGATGTGCAATAGGTCGGCAATTTCTTTGTGCTTGTAATTTTCGATCAAATGCAAATTGAAAATTATTCGACAACCTTCCGGCAATTCAACAATAGCCTGCTTTATAGTTTCCACATCTACATCGCAGGCATCACTTTCATCATCATCTTCCATTGCAATATTCTCGCTCAACTCATCAAAGTGAATTTTTTTTCGGTTAACAAAATTCACACATTCGTTGATGGTAATCCTTTTGAGCCATCCGCCAAACCTGCGCTTGTCTTTTAATTTATCGATACGGGTAAATGCGATTACGAAAGCATCCTGCAAAATTTCTTCGGCATCCGGCACATTCACCACCATCCTTTTGCAAATCGCAAACATCGCATCAGCAAAATTGAGGTACAATCGATACTGTGCCGTTTTATCCCCTTTGCGACAGCGATTTACCAAATCGTCGATATTTTCCGTTTTATCAGATTTCAAAATTTTTGTGCTTTCTATGTATTAAGACGGGAAAATTATAAAAAAGACGGAACATCGAAAAAAATTTTAATAATCGTTTGGCTTTTAAAATAGTTTTCTACTTTTGCACCCCCGTTGCTGAAAATGGGAAGCACAACGTTCTTTTAACGGATTAAAAAAATGGCGAGGTAGCTCAGGTGGTTAGAGCGCAGCACTCATAATGCTGAAGTCGAGGGTTCGAGTCCCCCCCTCGCTACAACTGAAAATTTAAACCCGGTGTTAATCAATGAATTAGCATCGGTTTTTTTTGTGCCTTGTCAATCCAAACTTTTCTACTACATTTGCCCAACACATAAAAATAATAAAAATGATGGGAAAATATCTTAGCTACTCGGGTATCCTGGCACTTTTGCTTATCATTGCATCCATCGTTCTCAATCTTTTATCACTGGATTTCAACAATCAAACCTTGCTTACGCTGGGAGGGCTGGTGCTTGCATTTGTTTTTACGCCCTTGTTTTTTATCCACCACAAGCAAACCCTGGATGCTTACAAAGTGCCATGCTATATCGCCAGTGCCATTGTGGGTGCGATTTTGATGTTGGGTAGTGTACTTGCAGGAAATACGATGGCTTTTGGAGAATCCAGTTTCTATACCGGCGGTTTTCTTGCATTGGCCTATATGGTTGCCCTGCTCCTTTTCAAACCTGCGGCAATGCAAAAAGTGTGGGTTGTGCTTTTAAGTTTGCTTATGATTGGCGGCATCTTCGTCCAGCATTTTTCAGCGGGGACATTATAAGTAATCCAGACCATCCAAAACAAGAAATAATAATTTTGCCCTGGCTCTCAGACGGTGGGCTAAAGCCAAAAGATAGTCCTATCCTCCCTCTACCGCAGGCTAAAGATTAGGGCAATTCAATGCTTTTTATAAGCAGTTCTCTGCTTCCCTACCTCCGGGTGTAAATCTCAAATCTATACGAAAAACTCCCGTCCGGCATTTTATGGTTTTCTGATTTTTCCTGTAGTTCCCAGTATTTCTCCTCTATTTCCGGAAAAAAAGTGTCGGCATCAAAATCGGCATTTACGCGGGTAATGTAGAGTTTATCGGCCAGGGGCATAAACTGCCGGTAAACCGAAGCCCCGCCGATAATAAAGCATTCTTCGTCTTTTGGACACAAAGCCACCGCTTCTTCGATGGAATGAACCACGTGGCAGCCTTCGAAAGTTTCGGCAGGATTGTCGGTGATGACGATGTGTTCGCGCTTGGGCAAGGGCCATTTGGGCAAGGATAAAAGTGTATTTCGTCCCATAATGATTTTGTGCTCTGCCGTGAGCCGCTTAAAATGCTTGAGGTCTTCGGAGATATGCCAAAGTAATTGGTTGTCTTTTCCGATGGCGTAATTTTTTGCAAGAGCTACAATTATCGAAATCATGGATTAAGGATTTTATGCTTTGATAAATAATTCTTTATTTGAAATGTGTTTTTAAAATGATCAAATCGAATTTTTAGAATAAGGTGATGCCTGAATTTAATTTCATCAAACGGAAATTTCGCCCTTGATGTGTGGATGCGACTGATATCCTTCCAGTTTAAAATCATCAAAGCCAAAATCAAAAATGTTTTTTACCTCCGGATTCATCCACATAATGGGCAGCGGATAAGGCTCTCTTTCCAGTTGCAATTTTACTTGGTCGATGTGATTGCTGTAAATATGGGCATCGCCAAAGGTATGGATAAACTCGCCAACCTGCAGGCCGGTAACCTGGGCTACCATCATTAGCAACAAAGCATAAGAAGCAATGTTGAAGGGCACACCGAGAAAAATATCGGCACTACGCTGATACATTTGCAGCGAGAGTTTGCCCGCAGCCACATAAAACTGAAACATAATGTGGCAGGGCGGCAGAGCCATTTGGTCGAGGTCGCCCACGTTCCAGGCATTAACGAGGTGGCGGCGCGAATCGGGATTATTATTTATCGAATCGATAACCCGGCTTATCTGGTCGATACTTTCGCCATTGTGGCTTGGCCACGAGCGCCACTGGTAGCCGTAAATATGCCCCAGGTCGCCATTTTCATCTGCCCACTCGTTCCATATTCTCACCTTGTTTTCGTTAAGATATTTGATGTTGGTATCGCCACTCAAAAACCACAGTAATTCGTGGATGATGGAACGCAGGTGCAGCTTTTTGGTGGTAAGCACCGGAAAGCCCTCCGCCAAATCAAAGCGCATTTGATGTCCAAAAACGCTGAGGGTACCTGTGCCGGTGCGGTCGGATTTCGCTGTCCCGTGCTGCAAAACATGGTCTAATAAATCGAGGTATTGTTTCATTTTAATAAATATTTCTTCGTGCTGCTTAGTGTCTTAGTGCTGCTTGGTTCCTTATATGTTTGTGTTTTTTTATGATTGGCAAAATTAAGGAAATTCTTCGAGCTTCATTTGAGTGAGGGCACTGTGGGCTGCCTTGATTGGTCAGGCGGTGACTGACCTTGTGATGTGCCAGCCTTTCAGGCTGTTAAAAATCTATCTGAAGTTATGATTCCAGGCTGAAGGCCTGAAACATCAAAGCATAAATCCGCCACAAGGATCATCGGCAGGCCGTAGGTCTGCGACAGGTTAAACAAATGAATTTTATCGGTAGATGAAAAGGATAGTTTACTTTGAGGATGCAAGCTGGTTTGCATATTGTTGAACCTGCTCCATTACGCGCATCAGGTTGCCACCCCAAATTTTATTAATATCTTCCTGACTGTAGCCACGCTTTACCAGTTCGAGCGTTATGTTAAACATTTCGCTGGCATCGTAGCAGCCATCCACGCCGCCGCCTCCGTCAAAGTCGGTGCCTATGCCAACATGGTCGATGCCGGCCACTTTTACAATATGGTCGATGTGATCCACATAATCCTGCACCGTGGCCAGATTGGGCGGATAAGTTTTGTTGAGACCATACCATTCCTTGCGTGCCATTTTCATTTCTTCATCACTCAGGTCGTCAAAGTTGCGGTATTTTATGCGCAAGGCCTGCTGTGCTGAATCGCGCTGCGTATTAGCCGGCATTTGTTTTACATAGTCGCTAAGGATGCACACCTGCGCCACGCCCCCGTTGGCGGCCAGTTTTTGTAACATATCATCGTTAAGGTTTCGTGGATGATCGCAAACGGCGCGTGCCGATGAGTGAGAGGCAATAACGGGAGTTTTGCTAATCTTAATCACATCATAAAAACTCGAATCGGAAATATGCGAAACATCCACCATCATGCCCAGGCGGTTCATTTCGTTTACCACCGATTCACCAAAGGTACTTAGGCCGTTGTATTCGGTGCTGTCGGTTGACGAGTCGCAAATATCGTTGTTGCTGGTGTGGCAAAGGGTGATGTAGCGTGCGCCCCGCTTGTAAAAGTGCTCGACCAGCGAAACGTCGTTGCCCAGGGGGTAGCCGTTTTCGATGCCCATAAAAATGGCTCGCTTACCTTTGTGCTCCAGCCTTCGTGCATCCTCTGGATTAAGGGCTATTTCGGCCCAGTCGGGATTTCGGTTTACCACAGCATATACCGAATCGAATATCTCTTCGGCACGTGCCAAAGCCTTTTGGTTGCCTTCGACAGTGCGCTCGCCCTGCCCCAGAAAAACGGCAAAAAATACGGCATCCAGTCCACCTTCCTTCATGCGCGGGAAATCCACCCGGCTACCATGGTCGTGTGCATCGTGCCTTTGACTTAGGTCGTACACGCCACGCACAAACCATAAGGGTGTATCGGTGTGCGAATCAACGGTGAGTGCTGCGTTGTGGTATAGCTGCGCCTTTTCGAGCAGGCTCTGCCCTGCCTTTTCCTGGTGGCACGAAAAAAACAAAAACGTGCTAACGAATAGAAATACAAGTTTACGGATCATTGTGGTAATAGTTATGAAAAATAAAATTTAGTTTCGGATGCTTAAAAACGGGCTTCAAAATTAGAAATAATTGCCCAACCGAAAAATGATTTCTTTAAAAGCTCTGAAAATCGGCTTGACTTATTTTCAATAATTTTCTTATCTTTGCACGAATTTTGTTAAACGGGCTTTTTTAGGGATTGATGCGCAATCTACTTTGAACTACTGATAATCATTCGATTATTGTCAAAAAAAACAGATTATCTGTTCCCTTGTCCTACTTAATAGCTTATCATTCCAGAAAAGAACACCCCAACTTTCTTCACCGCTCGCTATTGGTGATTGTTTGATAAAGACAACAGCGGAATGTTCTGCCCTGGGTCGAAAAAATTTAATACTGAACTACTAAAACAGACAAAAAAGGAAAACGTATGTATCTTGAAAATATAACAAATCCAAACAAGTCCAACAATCCACGCAGGATTTTCGATGTATTGATGGACGAAAATCCAAAAGTTAGGTACATTTTTACGCATGCCTCAACGCTCGAACGCGCACTTGCAGAATTGAGATCATGGGTTTTTGATTTTATTAGTAAACATAATCACGCACTTGCATTTTTAAATTTTAAAGAAAAAGGGCGTACAGCCTACGATAGCTTAACTTGGCAGGATTTTGCCGCTATCCGCATCATCGACTATATCGACAACACCGGCCGCCATTTCGAGGATCTAAACCTGAACGGCGAAACAATCGAAAACAATCCCTTCAAGCCAATATGGGAGGCCTTGCACCAGGATAGTTTTCAGGAAAATATGGCCTACTGCTTCGACATGCTTTATCTTTTCAGGCAGCTTAATGGCAAATTAAAACACTCTCAACCCGACCGCGAACAAATTGAAACCTGGATGAGCCGCCATCCTTCGGGACTGGAATCTGAAATTATCGAAAAACGAAAACATAACAAGGAGCGCATCCTCAATATCATCATCAGGAACATCGATGCCAACACCATTCAAAACCATCGCTATCATTTTGAGCCGGGAATGACCGCAGAGGAAAAATACCAACAAGCATTGCAATGGTGGGATACCAGCCATTTTCATTTGAAGTTTGCCGTGCGCAGCCCGGAGTTGCTCAATGAGATGTTGGACTTCACCCTGGATGATAACACCATGAAGCTGATGCACGATGCCCGAAAAAAAGGTATTCCGTTTTTTGTTAATCCGTATTATCTCTCACTGCTTGATGTGGATGAACCAACTGCTTCGCGCAGAACCGACCAGGCCATACGCGATTATATTTTTGTGAGTCGCAGCCTGATCAACGAATTTGGCGATATTGTAGCCTGGGAAAAGGAAGATATTGTAAAGGTGGGCGAACCCAATGCTGCGGGATGGATTTTGCCTTCCTTGCACAATGTACATCGCCGCTACCCCGAGGTAGCCATCCTTATCCCTGATACTGTGGGCCGTGCCTGTGGCGGGCTTTGCGTATCGTGCCAACGCATGTACGATTTTCAAAGTGGCCATCTGAATTTCGATCTCGAAAAACTGAAGCCCAAAGAGAAATGGCCGGATAAACTTCGCCGTTTGTTAGAATATTACGAAAATGATTCGCAAATCAGGGATATTTTGATTACCGGTGGCGACAGCTTTATGAACAGCGACCGCTCGATGCAGACCATCCTTGAGGAGGTTTACCAAATGGCACTGCGAAAAAAAGAGGCCAACAAAAGCCGCCCCGAGGGCGAAAAGTATGCGGAGATGATGCGGGTTCGCCTCGGTACGCGCTTGCCGGTTTACCTGCCCCAGCGCATAACTGATACCCTGGTGAATATCCTGACCGATTTCAAAAAGAAAGCCTCGGCCATCGGCTTTAAACAATTTGTTATCCAAAGCCACTTCGAGAGTGCTATGGAGATAACCCCGGAAGTAAAAGTCGGGATCGAAAAAATCCTTGCGGCTGGCTGGTTTGTTACCAACCAGCAGGTGTTTATTGCGGCAGCTTCGGTACGCGGCCACTCGGCCAAATTGCGCAAAACCCTCAACGACATCGGCGTTTTGCCTTATTATACTTTTAATGTAAAAGGCTATCAGGAAAACAAACACAACTTTGCCACCAATGCCAGGGCTGTGCAGGAACAAATTGAAGAAAAACGCATCGGGCAAATCCCTGAAAAGTATTACGATGAAATAAAGCATTTCCCCGAGGATGCCGAAAACATGGTAGAAAATATTGAAAAACTGCGCCAAAAAGCCGGACTGCCGTTTTTGGGTACCGACCGCAATGTGCTCAATTTACCAGGAGTAGGCAAGAGCCTTACTTTTAGAACGATCGGGATACTGCCCGATGGGCGCAGGATACTGGAATTTGATCACGACATCTACCGCAGGCACAGCCCGATAGTGGACGAGATGGGCAAGGTGGTAATCATCGAATCAAAATCGATACGAACCTACCTGGTGCAGTTAAGCGAAATTGGCGAAGACCTCGCCGATTACGAAAGCCTCTACGGATATTCTATCGGCGTTACCGAACCCCGCATATCGGTGTATAAGTATCCGGAGTACGACTTTGAAATTACCAAAGATTTTACAAACTTTGAAATGATAACAGAAGAACAAGCAATTTACTAAGGATTAAAAAATAAATAAAATGACAGATTTTAAAAATTACAATCCCACGCTGGATGACTTGAAAGCAAGGGCTGAAAAGATAATCAACGACCGCCCCTTGAGCGATTCAGAACGTAAAGACATTTTGAAAACCCTCCTCGGGTGTATCGACCTTACCTCGCTGGAAGGCACCGACACCAATGTCAAGATTTTTTCGATTTGTCAACATGCCCAAACTTTTGCCCACCCCGAATTGGGTATTCCCAATGTAGCCGCTGTTTGCTTTTATCCGGTTTTTACACGCCTGGCCAAAGATCAGCTCCAGGACACCGACATTAAAGTGGCCTCTGTGGCCGGAGGTTTTCCCAGCGGACATACTCCTGCCGAAGTAAAAGTGGTCGAGATCAAATATGCCATCGAGCATGGTGCCGATGAGGTGGATGTGGTGATTTCGCGGGGCTTGATCCTGGCCAACAAATGCCAGGAAGCTTACGAGCAAATCGTTGCCATGCGTGAGGCTGCAGGCAAAGCAAAAATGAAAGTGATACTGGAAACCGGTGAACTGGAAACGGTTTTTAAAATAAGAAGAGCCTCCGAAGTAGCCATCAATGGTGGCGCGGACGTAATCAAAACCTCCACCGGAAAAATAAATCCCGGAGCCACGCCCGAGGCCTTCCTCATTATGCTCGACACCATAAAAGAGTATTACGAAAAAACCGGAAAAATGATAGGCATCAAACCCTCGGGTGGTATTTCGGAACCTGAAGATGCCATCAGTTATTATTTGCTTCTCGAAAATGTGTTGGGCGAAAAATGGCTGAACAAAAACTACTTCCGCATCGGAGCCAGCCGCCTGGCGCATAAAATTGCAAGCATTCTTAATGAGGCTTAAGCTGACAGGTATACTCCCGTAACCGTTGGTTAATGGTTAAGAAATTTAAGAGCTAACAAGTTTAAAAAACCGAAACCTGTCAGGTTTACAAGTTAAGAAGTATAGAATAGTCAAACTGAAAATTTAATCCTCGCCGATTGGTGGGGGTTTTTTTGTTTGGATAAAAATCATCAATAACGTTACTCCAAAGATTTTGGACATAATGAAAAATGGTGAGAGAATCGCCCAGGAACTTGAGGGCATAGATTTGCGGAAAAATACCACAAGCTCCCGACTGGGCGGGACAGGCTGTAATGGGCTTTCGTTGACCACTTCGCTGACAGTGCTACAATACCTGAATTTATCGAAGATTCGGATCTGGCTATACTGAGTTCTTAAAACATTGGCGATGCAGTACAAATATGCTTAACTTGGCGGCTAAGCGCTGGTGCGGGATCCCGACCATCGGGGAAGTGTTGCCGGGAGAAATCTATGCCCAATTCATCCAAATCCATGTCATTGACGACAAAGGGAGAAATCTCATATTTTTTAATCTGAACAGCAATAAATCTGCTGATTCTTTTTGCAAGGATTGTAACTTTTATAATCTTCACTCCGTCATAGCTTTGATTTTTTAACATTGCAAAAACTAATATGATGATGAAGAAAGAAAAAAGCAGAAACATTTTGATGATGGTGGCACTGGCCTTGATGTTTGCCCCGGTTCAACTTTTTGCTCAACAGATAAAGGGCAATAAGAAAGTGGTAAAAGAAGAACGAACCATCCAGCCGTTTACCTTCCTCCAAGTGGGTGGGGCTTTCGATGTAAGCTATGCGCAGGGCGAAACCCTTTCGCTGGTTGTGGAAGCCGACGAAAATTTAATGAAGACGATAAAAACCGAAGTTAAAGACGGGCGGCTGGTGATATCGTCTAAGGGCATCCGCAATGCTACTACCCTCAATATTTACCTCACCGCACCTGCCCCCAACGAAATAAAGCTAAGCGGTGCTGCCAACCTGGAAGGCGAGAACACAGTTACCACCGAAAATCTTCTGATAGATGTTTCGGGAGCTTCGGAGCTACGCCTCAACATTGAAGTAGAAACGCTGGAAGCCACCGCCTCGGGAGCCTCGGAGCTAAAACTTAGCGGCACCGCCGATGATATTATTGTAATTGCCAGGGGTGCTTCCGAGGTACGCGCCACGGAACTGATTGCCAAAACAGGCGAGGCCAAAGCAAGCGGAGCTGCGGACATCAAAATTAATGTGAGCGAAAAAGTGAGCACCTCAAGCAGCGGTGCCGGTAACGTTTCGGTAAAGGGCAGCGCTGCCATTTCCACGCACAACCGTAGCATTGACGGAGACAACGATTATGAGAATACAAAGGTGGAAACCTGGCAGAATGGGGACAAAACGAGTGTAAAAATTGGGGGTATTGTGGTAGAAGTTACCGATGGCGATTCAACCAAAGTAGCCATTGGAAACCACAGCCTGGTAGTGGACGAGGATGGCAATGTGGAATTTAAACGCAACCGCGTACAAAAATTCAAAGGGCACTGGGCCGGCTTCGACATGGGTATCAACGGCTATGTGGATAAGGATTTTAAAACCAACCTCCCTCCCGAATATGGCTTCCTTGATTTGAAGTATGAAAAATCCATCGATGTTAACATCAACTTTTTTGAGCAGAACATTAATTTGGTGGGGCAGAAATTTGGATTAGTAACCGGGCTTGGACTGCGTTGGAACAACTACCGTTTTAGCAACAATGTCAAATTGGATCCTGATACAGAACCCATTTCTGGCTATGGCGATGATTCGCAGGATTGGAGAAAAAGCAAACTCGTGGTCAATTACCTTACCTTGCCGCTAATGTTGGAATATCAAACCAACCGTTTTTCACGCACCAACAGCTTCCATATTTCTGCCGGAGCCATCCTGGGCTGGCGTTATGCCAGTCATACCAAGATGCTGTATTTCGACAACGGCCGCCAAAAGCCCAAGCAAAATGACAGCTTCAACCTTAGCCCCTTTCGCTACGATGCTACGGTGCGCATAGGCTGGGGCATCATCAACCTGTACGCCACCTACGCCCTCAACGCGATGTTTAAAGACGGCGGCGGCCCCGAATTGTACCCCTTTGCCATTGGCATCACATTTCTTAACCTATAATATCCTATTGAAGTTTATTTGATAAAAGCCATCCTTGTTTTAAGGATGGCTTTTTTTGCCGTACTCTTTTGAACATATTAAAAAATATTACTTTTACCCATCATTTCAAACATCAAAAATAGGATATATGTCAGGACATAGTAAATGGTCAACCATTAAGCGAAAGAAAGGCGCGGCAGATGCCAAGCGTTCAAAGGTCTTCTCGAAGATCAACAAAGAAATAACTGTTGCAGTTAAAGAAAGCGGATCCGACCCGGAAGCCAATCCCCGGCTGCGGCTTGCCATCTCTAATGCCAAAGGAGCCAGTATGCCCAAAGATAATATCGAACGCGCCATCAACAAGGGTAAAGAAAAAGATGCGGCAGCCTATACCGAGCAAACCTTCGAGGGCTACCTGCCCAACGGTATTGCCGTATATGTGGAGTGTACCACCGACAATCAGCAACGCACCGTAGCCAGCGTGCGCTCTATTTTTAACAAATTTGGGGGCAACATGGGCACCTCAGGCTCACTGAGCTTCCTGTTCGATCGCAAAGGCATCTTTGAAATCCCGCGCAAAGACGAAATGGATATGGATAATTTTGAACTGGAGGTGATCGATGCCGGAGCCGAAGATATTGTGGAAGAAGAGGGATTGATTACCATGACCACCTCGATGGAAGATTTTGGCAGGATGCAGAAAAAACTGGAAGAAATTAACATTGATGTCGAAAATGCGGAACTGCAGCGCATCCCCCACGAAACAATTACACTCGACCTGGAGAGTGCTAAAAAAATTCTGCGCGTTATCGATACTTTCGAGGACGATGATGATGTGCAAAATGTGTTTCACAACATGGAGATCACCGAGGAGATAATGGAGGCGATGGAGTAGTTCGACAAGCTCACTATAAAGTTCGACCAGTTCGACCAGTTCGACAAGCTCACTGGCCGTGGCTCACTACACAGTTTTTCGGGATAGGCAGTCGGCAGTCTTCAGTGCCGAGCTTCGCTCGTGCATCCTCGAAAAATTACGAAAATTAAAAATTTTCTATTTTTCGGGATAGACAGTTTTCAGTAGAACCCGGCCAGTGAGCCTGTCGAACTGAGAGCCATACTATGACTTTAATTTAGATACACCAGCTTTTTAAGTCGCACATTTTCCCCTTGTTGGATTTTGATAAAATAAACGCCACTTTCGATTGCTTTATCTGTTAAATCGCTTACAAATGTTGATGTACCTTTTTGTGTCATCCCTTCAAAAAGCGTAGTTATCATCTTGCCATTAATATCGCAAAGCCAAATACTAACTTGTTCTTCGCGATCTGTGTTTACACGAATATGTATTTTATCATTGGCCGGATTGGGCCACAATTCAAAGCTATTCTGCAAATTGGGCAAGTCATCCATCCCAACATAACTTACGATTACCTCGTTTGAAGGCGAAGATTCAAAAGAATCCCAGGCAGTGCTTACGGTGTAAACATTATACATCTGCACCTCTGTATCCAAAAACTCATAGATTCCGGCAGAGCTAGTTCCCAATAGTTGATTTTGGTTATAAATATTAAAATGCGAATATTCCCACAAAAAGGGTTTTGAGGATTTGCTATTTGAGATTTTCTTTGGGATTCCGATGTTTTCAGGATTCTGATTATAAAAATCACCGGAGCCCCATTTACTTGCTGGAGCTTCACCGGCATCCACCACCAAGCCCTGGATGTTCCAATTGATGTCCCAGCCAAAGTAGCTGCTCATGCTCACCCAATCATCGCCGTACAAAATCATATCACCCTTAAAGGGAACAGCCGGGCCGTTATCCGTGCCGGCAGGATAAACGCCCTGAGTGTTGATGGCGCGATAGCCAAACCATAGTTCCTGGCTGGCATCGATCATTACCGGACTTTCCAGATCGTAGATGTTCCATTCGTTGGCAATGGGATAAGCCACCGCTTGCTCGCGAATTAAAGTACCGGCATAGTTTTGATTTCCACCCTGCCACACGCGGATAAAAAACTGGCAATTGGCATCGGCCACAAAAAAAGAAACCTGCGTGAGATATTGGCCGTCCAGCGTGTCGAGGTCATCGGTAGTAAAACGGATGGCGGCATCAAAAATCTCGATATTTTCGCCGCCCACGGCATCGCTGTTCTGACCATCGTCCCAGTGTATCCATTGGCCTTGCGAGGCCGGTGCATCCCAGGTAAGCTTGATTGCAAGGTCGGGCACGGTTTGTTCTTCGGCAGCCAGGTTGAGTGGCGGGAAAAGCAAGGGTTCAGGAATAAAAATACTAGCCGTACTTGCCGGTGATAAACCATCATCATAAACCGCCTTTATGTCAAGGGTATAATTATGTCCGGGAGCAAGCTCATTGATGCTAATGTAGTTTTGATTGATCATCTCAAGCCAAAGGATGCCATCCAAATATACATTATAGCCAAGCAGCTCTTTAGTGTTTTTAATATTGGTATGCAATTTTTGATCTTTCCGATCATCAAAAGCAATTCCGGCGCGGATCATAAAATCCATATCATCATGCACGTACCACGTTTCGCCCCCATCGGAGGTGGAATAAGAAAAACCATCGGGCTGATTCAGATCGCCACCCACTTTGTACAGGTTTTCGTTTTCCCACTGGCAGGCAGCGTAAAAACGTACGTTGGCAGGGATGGGAATATCGATATTAACCACCGTCCAGGGGGAGTTGATATCGATCAAATAAGGCCCGCCGAAAACGGTTGTTAAAGACGGAGAGCCATTTTCAGCGCCCAAAATCCAAACTTTCATTTGTTCGCCGGTGATGCCCGGGCTTGTAAAGAGCTTAACCTGCCGCAGGTAGCAAGCCTCCTCATGCTCGAAAGCCACAGCCATAAATTCGTTGCCGGTGGCAGTGCCCGGCCAGTATAAACCGTTGGCCTCGCCATCATCGTAAAACAATTCCTGCGAAGCAAAACCGATTGGGGATTCCCAGGTGGCAAAAATGCTATTAACCCCCTGCTGTTCTAATTTTAGATTATGAGGCGGATAATTGCCCGGGACGAGGGCATCGAGGCTGACATTCAAAACCATGTCTTCGCTAAGCTCGAGGGCAGGAAGACTAAAATTTTGAAATCCTGCCGCCGAAACCGAAAAGGGATAAGTGCCTGAGGGGACATCCAAACTATAACTGCCATCGCCGAGGCTAAACGTAAGATAGCCGCCCAAAGCAACCGTAGCATTCTCGATGAGATTTTGATCCGCATCGCTGATGATACCGCTAAGGTTAACATCTGTAGTTATTTGATTTTGTGCAGCCCTACCCCAAATCTCATAGTTAAAAGTTCCATCATCGGGACGGTACCAGGCCGTGTAAAGTTCATCCACCGAGCCTGTGGCCTGACCTACAATCTGCACCCAGGCCGCATCTTCGGTGGCATTGCTAAACTCGATAAGCCCGGACCAGGTGAAGCCGTTGTCGATGGAATATTTCAAATAAGCACGTTCATTGGATGTATAGGTTTCATCGCTCCAAACCACGTAAATGCGGTGGCTGCCGGCATAGTTACTTGCCAACCAAATATCAGGACGCGATGAAGCCCCTGAATTATCAGACAGATTTACGGGTGCCTGCCAGTTTCCGCCAAAATCATCAGAGCGGTAAAGCATGATATCGCTTTGCAGGCCGTCCACCTTTGCCGATACAACGACGTAAATACTACTTCCCAAAATTTCAGTGTTCAAACGGGCATTGTAGGCCATGTTGTTGGAGACATTCTCAGGGTTTGTCCAACTTTGACCAAAGTTGGTGCTGGTGCTGACAAAGAGATCCAGGTCGTTGTACGAGCTGCCCGTTTGTTCGTTCCAGCTTACCACCAATTTTTCGCTATCCATGGCCAGGTTACACCAGCGGGCATTGCCGGTGGTGTTTGTTATTTTTTGAGCATCCGTCCAGCTCGTGCCGCCATCCAGCGAATAAGTCAGATAAATTTGATAATCGTAATCCGCATCGCGGTCTTCGTAGGCAACAATTACCGTGTCGCCCGAGGCCACAATCTGCGGCACCTGTGCCAGCCTGATGGAGTTGGTGATTTGCATTTCGTTGCCGAAGTTTTGCCCGCCGTTTGTGGATTTCACCATAAATATCTCGCTGTTGCCGCTAGTGTTGCGATAATAAGCCACATATACATTTTGGCCTGTGGCGGCAATTACGGGATAGCTGGCACCGTAATCGAAGGCTGAATAAAGTGTGAGTTTCTCACCCCAGTTTTGGCCGCCATTTTCGCTTTTGCGAAACATCAGGTCGCCCCATTGGTTCCACACCATAAAATAGTGGTCGCCAATATTGGCAATATCATGTTCGTCGGAGGGGCCGTACTCGTTGGAGATGTTTTGCATTTCACCCCATTGCATCTGGGCTTGCAGGTGAGTGCTGCTCACAAACATCAGTAATGTGAGAATCGCGATGCTAATGCTTTTGTTCATAATTATTTGTGTTTTAATGAGGATGCGAAAATAAAGATTTTCTTATAAATCCCGGGGTATGTCAGAGGCTTATTCTTGGTTAATCGTAAATCTTGCAGAGACGCGCAAATTGCGCGTCTGTACAAATTCAATATTCGATATTCAATATTGGCACATTTTGATCAGACGCGCATTTTGTACAGACGCGATGCATCGCGTCTCTGCCCATTACGTTGCTTTGCCCTGTTTGTCGCTAACTTGAATATCTTTGCCCATTCAAAGCTTGTTTTCAAAAAAAAATGATAATGACTTCTGCTCATCCGATGAATAAAATTGCGACCCTTGCCTTTCTACTTTGGAGTATTTTTTCCTTCCCGGTTTTTGCCAAAAACCCGGATAATGTTCGGGATAAAATTGATTCCCTCAACGAAAAATCAAAAATCTTCTGCAAAACAAATTTTGATTCTGCCGGTTTTTATGCGCGCCAGGCTCAAAAGCTTTCCGACAAATTTTCCTATCCGGCAGGAAAAATAAATGCGCTTTCCATATTGGCCGATGCCCATTTGTATCTCGGTAGTTTGGATTCTTCATTGCTACTTTCCAATCAGATAATCGAAAATACAGCAGGCAAAGAAAACTTAGGCGAATATCGTTTTTCGGCCTTTTACCGAATTTGCAAAATCCATCATTACAAGGGCGAATATTCGCTGGCTCTGCAGGCGGCTGATAAAGCCATTAAAGATATCGATCCGAAATTCGGGGCTAAGTATTTTGCTATGATTTATAATTTGAAGGGTTTGATTTATAAACGAACCGGAGAATTTGAAAAGGCACAGCAACAGTTTATCGAGGCTTTAAAACACATTGATGATAACAATCATTATTTACGTTCGATAATCTTAACTAACCTGGGGATAGTAAACCGTAATCTGGAACAATACCCGCAAGCATTGGATTATTACGACCAGGCTCTGATAAGCAGCGAAACCATCCACGATACCCTCGGCGTGGGATTGTTGTATCAAAATATAGCGGCGGTTTATTCTGATTTGAACGAAAACCAAAAATCCTTGTCCTATAATTTGCTAGCCATGGACATCATCCGAAGGTTAAACTACCAAAGCATCGACTACGCCACCCTCCTCAATAATATTGGTCTGAACTATGAAGGTCTGCATCAGCCCGATTCGGCCATCAAATACCTAAACCAGGCACTTGTGCTGAGCACCGACATGGAGGATGCTTTCGGGATTGCCGATACCAAAATAAACCTCGGCAGAGTGTATTTTAAAAATAACAAACCCGCATTTGCGCGCAAAAATATCGAAGAAGGTATCGCCATTGCCGGGAGCATTGAAGCCGATGACCTGGTCATCGGAGCTTGGAAAGTGCTGATTGATCTGGAGATTGCTAACCATAATTACCAGTCGGCATTTAATACCCAAAAACTACTCATCGCCTTGCACGACAGCGTGTATAACATCGAAAAGGTAAACGCCATCAACGAATTGCAGGAAAAATATGAAAGCGAAAAAAAGGAGCAAAAGATTACGCTACTTGAAACCGAAAATGAGCTGAAAGATGCAGAAGTAAAACAACAGCGCCTGCAGCGAAACAGCCTGATAGGATTTGCAGTGCTCATTGTTTTGGTTACGCTCATCATTTTATATTACTTCCGTAAAACCCGGCGGGCAAAAAATAAAATCGAAATCCTGCAACGTGAGATACATCACCGCGTAAAAAACAACCTTGCCATCATCCGGCGGCTGGCCGATGTTACCCGGCAAAACCTTGAGGATACTTCGGCGCAATCGGCACTTAGCGAACTGATGAGCCGCATCGAAAGTATGGCGCAGGTTCATGCCCAACTGTATCGCAAAACCGACATCACCGAAGTTGATTTTAAAACCTACCTCGATGAGCTGGCCGAAAACATCCATGCTTCCTTTTGGCAGGATAAGACGCAGCTTGTGCAGGATGTCGAAGCCTCGATATGTGTGGGTTTTAATATGGCTGTCCCCCTGGGTCTTATCATCAACGAATTGCTTACCAACGCCTTTAAATACGCAAAAAATGACGGAGGTCTAAAAATATCGCTTAAGGCGATGATGCAGGCAGATAAGCTAGTTATTAAGGTAAGTGATAATGGCCAGGGCTTGCCCGAAGATTTTGATTTACAAAGGATAAACTCCTACGGTTTGAAACTTGTTTGGGGTCTGGTGCAGCAAATCAATGGCAGTGTGAAGTTTTACAATGAGGCTGGAACCGTTGCAATGCTTGAGATTCCGGTTTAAGGCTCTGATGAATAATAGCCGCATTTTATTATTTTTGCCCTGCATTAATTCAAATATCCTGACTTAAGGTAGTTGTTATGGCGCAATTGATAAACTTTGTGATACTTGGAGTCTTCGTGCCTTTGTGGCAAGTTCTTGGCAAATAGCCACTAAGACTCAAAGACACCAAGGGACACTAAGTTCTTTAAGATGAGTTTTGCGCCATTAGATTTACGATAGCATATCTGTAACTTCTTGATTTCTAAAAGATGGGTCAGGAGTTCTGAAATTAACAGGTGCTTTTTTTTAAAATGGGTGATATTTTACAAGCAAACATCAAACTACATTAATACTCCACATTACTACCATAATTTAACTGCATGGCAAAAACCCACCTCCTTATTGTTGAAGACGAATGGATAATTTACGATGATCTGGCTACATTCTTTACTGCTAAAGGCTATTGCCTTGCGCCCTATACCAAAAGCTACACCGATGCCATTGCTCAGTTAAAGTCACGGCTCCCTGACATGGTTCTTCTCGACATCGACCTGGATGGCGAAAAAGACGGCATCGACCTGGGCGAAAAACTCTCGAAACGATATCACATTCCCTTTATCTACCTGTCGGCATTTACTGATAAGCTAACGCTAAAACGGGCGCGCCGCACACAGCCCGAAACCTTCCTGATAAAAACCAAACCCCAAATCGACAAGGAACAACTGGCGGTGAGCATACAAATGGTAATCAATAAAAAGCACACTACCCACGAAGAGGAAAAGGAAGGGATTCTTTTGTATAGCAACTACTACCGCCATACCAGTGATAAAAAATTCGATAATGCCCTGAAAACACTTTATCAGTTTAAGGATGTGCTGTGGATTGAAATCGACAATAAGAAACGAAATTACCTCGTGTTTCACCTCATCCAATCAAAGACAGCATTCTTTAGAAGCTCACTGGCTCAAGTGAAACAGCTATTGCCCTTTCACTTTGTGCGCATCAATGCCTTCCAGATTGTAAACCTAAAGCAGGTGGCGGGCAAAATCAACCATTCTTCTTTTAATATTGGTAGCGAAAATTTCAAAATCGGGAAAAACTACACCGAAGATGTTCACAAGGTTCTGCATAGCTTTTATGTAGAGTAGGACTGGGATGTACGATGTCAGATGTCAGATGTCCGACATCAGGTATATGATGTATGATGTCCGATGTACGATATTACCCATACATCTCAAATCTGCAATCTCAAATCAGATATCAAAAGAAATACTTGAAATGGCCTCTAAATCCAAGAACCTTCCAAGGAATCTGATATTCAATATTCAGCGGTTCAATATTCGATATTTTTTGCCTGCTCTGCAAGCCGGAAAGATGTCCGATGTATGATGTCCAATATCCTGCCCCGGCCATCGGGGTTTACCCGCACATCTAAAATCTGACTTCGGAAATCGGACATCAAAGAGGCATCATTTAGCGAAAATGTGTAATTTCGCGCCCTTAACATTCAAATGAATTATTATGAAATATTTATGGTATCTGAGTATTGTTTTTTTGTTGCTGGCTTTGTTAGCCGCTTGTGATAAGGATGACCCCGAGCCCACGCCCCAACCACCTTCCACCACTTACAATGTAAATTATTCCATCAGCATTTTTGGCGGCTATAACAATTTGCAGATGTGGTATTTTATGCCAGGCAACCTCAAGGAGTTCAAGTCGAACCCCAAGCTGCCGATGGAGATGCACTACAACAATTTTAATATCCTCGATTCGGTTGCTGTTCATGCCGCCGTTTTGCCCATGCCCAACCGACAGCTAATTATCCATTATTCCGTTGATATTACCAAAGACACTTCCTATTCAAACTTCTATAATTTTAGTGATACTATTGTTACCGGCCCCAATACCGACACCCTGTATTTCGATTATTTTACACGGATTGATTAGCGAGTGGAGATAAAGTCAGGGAAATCCGTTATTAATATCAGAGCATTTTATTAACGTCTGTATTCCCTTCGGGCGATGGAAAGTTCATAATTCCTGATCAATAAGTTTCCCAAAATCCAACTTGTAGAATTTTACCTGTGCAGGATTCTTTTAGGGGGTATGCTCCAGCCTTGCAGGCTTGACATCAAAAATCAAGAGAAAAATCTACTACTGGGATTCGTATCTCTAATCAGGTGTAAATAAAACCCTTTAACCCTTGAGCAATGCTTTTACTTGTGCGTAAACATTTGCGCCAGTAAATCCCAGCTTTTCATCCAGCACTTTGTAGGAGGCTGAAAAACCAAAGGTGTCCAGGCCGAAAACTTTACCGTCGGCACCCACCAGCACCTCCAAATTAATCGGAAGCCCTGCAGTTAGTCCAAACTTTTTAATACCTGCCGGAAGCACGGCTTGTTGATAGGCTAAATCCTGATTTCTGAATAGTCCTTCGGAGGGTACGGAAACCACACGACATTTTAGGCCTTCTGATTCCAATTTTACAGATCCTTCCACCAAAGTGCTTACCTCCGACCCGCTTGCCAACAAAATTATGTCAGGACTTCCTTCGCAATCTGTAACAATGTAAGCTCCTTTCTCCGCTTTCAGTGCTTCCTGGTATCGATTTGTTGTTGATGGAAGGTCGGCAATACCCTGGCGCGATAATATCAAACCGGTGGGCGTGTCGGTGTTTTCCATGGCCATTTTCCAGGCCACCGTTGTTTCGGCAGCATCGGCAGGACGAAGCACCAGCATCGAGTTTTTGTGCGAATGGTTTTGGAGCTTTTCCATCAGGCGGATTTGTGCTTCCTGCTCCACAGGCTGGTGCGTTGGCCCGTCTTCGCCTACCCGGAAAGCATCGTGCGACCAGATATATTTTACCGGAAGCTCCTGAAGAGCGGCCATGCGCACGGCAGGTTTCATATAATCGCTAAACACGAAAAAGGTGCCACAGGCCACGATTACACCACCATGCAATGCCATACCGTTCATAATGGTGGCCATAGTTAATTCGGAAACACCCGCTTGCAGAAATTGTCCGCTAAAATCTCCTTTAGTAAAAGCCCTGGTTTTTTTAAGGAAGCCATCGGTTTTATCAGAGTTTGATAGGTCAGCAGAGGCAACGATCATATTTTCAATCTCTTCGGCAAATACCGAAAGTACTGCCGCAGAAGCAGCGCGGCTTGCCACATCGGGTTTTTGCACAATCCGGGCATAGTCGATGACAGGAACTTCTTTGGAGAAAAATTTTACCAGTTTTGCAGCCAGGCCGGGATTTTCGTTTTCCCACTTAGCCTGTTCAGCTTTTTTTTGTGCAGCGACTTCAATCAATAATTCTTTTCGAGCAGCATAATAAGCCTCGACCTCCGGAGAAATCCGGAAGGGATCTCCAGGATCTCCACCCAGGTTTTGGATAGTTTTTGCAAACGATGCGCCTGCACCGCTCAAAGGCTGACCGTGAGTCGAACATTGCCGCTCGAAACTTTCACCGCTATCGGTAAGCACACCTTTACCCATGATTGTTTTACCAATTATCAGGCTTGGCTTTTCTGTTTCATTTTGGGCATCAGCCAATGCTTTGCGGATTTCGTGGGTATCATTACCATTTATGGTTACCACATTCCATCCCCAGGCTTCGTATTTTTTAGCAGTGTCTTCCCCGGTAACTGCATTGGTATCGGTTGATAACTGGATGTCGTTAGAATCGTAAAACATGATGAGATTATGTAAACCCAGGAATCCTGCAATGCGGCCACCGCCTTGTGAGATTTCCTCCTGAATACCACCATCCGAAATAAAAGTGTAGGTTTTGTGCGCCATCCATTCGCCAAAGCGTGCAACCAGAAATCTTTCAACGATGGCAGCACCAATGGCCATAACATGTCCTTGTCCAAGTGGCCCTGAGGTGTTTTCGATTCCCCGTTCTACATCCAGCTCAGGGTGTCCCGGAGTGATGCTTCCCCACTGGCGGAAATTTGCACAGTCGTCCATGGTGTAATTGCCACAAAGTGCCAGTTGGCCATAAAGCATGGGCGACATGTGCCCTGGGTCTAAGAAGAAGCGGTCGCGATTAATCCATTTTATGTCGGAGGGATCGTAATTTAAAAATTCAGAATACAGGATTTGGATAAAATCGGCTGCACCCATTGCCCCGCCAGGATGACCTGAGTTTGCTTTTTCTACCATTGCTGCGGCAAGAATGCGAATATTATCGGCAGCTTTTATTTGGATACTTTTATTCATAATATTTTTGAATTAAATTACGGAAATGATACTGAAGATGCAGGGGGCAAAAGTAGGAAATTTAATTTCGGCCATTTTCTAACAAAAGATTACTTTATTGGCTTCGCTTGTTTTGAAATATCGTCAAGGCTGCTAAAAGAATTCAAAAAATAAAAAGGGCAATAAATGTGTTTTTATAAAGAAAACAAGAACATCCAATGATTCAAATAATTCTTAATTTTGTGCAAACACAGAATAATTAAAAACTTGCGAAAGGAAATAAGATATGAGAAAGTTAGCTTCAATACAAAAAATCAAAGCACTGGAAGCCATCGAAGGGGCTGATGCCATCGAAAAAGCACGGGTGCTGGGATGGGAACTTGTAGTAAAAAAAGAAGAGTTTAAAGTGGGCGATTTTTGCGTGTATTGCGAGATCGACTGCATTTTGCCCGACAAACCTGAGTTTGCCTTTTTGCAGCCTCGCAAGATGCGGATCAGGACATTAAGACTACGCGGGCAGGTTTCGCAGGGCATCTGTTTTCCGCTCTCGATATTGCCCCCGGAAACCCCAATTACCGAGGGTTTGGACGTTACCGACTTGCTGGGCATCACCAAATACGAGCCGCCCATCCCCGCCTTTCTCGAAGGCGTGATGAAGGGTCGTTTTCCTTCCTTCATCCCCAAGACGGACGAACCCCGGGTTCAAAATGTGCAGGACTTGCTCGACCAAAACCAGGGAACTCTCTGCTACATCACCGAAAAGCTGGATGGCAGCAGTGCCACTTTTTATTTCAACGGTGGCGAATTTGGGGTTTGCACGCGCAATATGGAAATACTGGAAGATGAGAAAAATTCATCATGGGGTTTTGCCCGCGAAAGCGATTTGGAAAACAAGCTGCGATTGCTAAACAAAAATATTGCCTTGCAAGGCGAAATAGTGGGCGAAGGCATTCAAAAAAATACACTTGATCTGCGGGGGCAAACCGTTTTCTTTTTTAATGCCTTTGATATTGATGCTTACAAATATTTAGATTTTAAAGAATTTGTTGCTTTGATTGAATCCCTGGGATTAAAAACCGTTCCGATTGTTAATGAAAAATATTTTTTAGAAAACGACATCAACAAAATTGTGGAGATGTCGATAGGCAAATCGCTGATCAATCCAAAGAGCTGGCGCGAAGGCATTGTAATCCGTTCGCATCAGGAGCAATTTATCAACGGCGAACGCTTTTCGTTTAAGGCCGTTAACCCAAAGTTTTTGTTAAAGTACGATGATTAATCGCTAACCTTCATAATTCACAAAATTTTGTGAATCAAGCTCAGAGGTGGGCAAAAGCTAATATTTATGAATACGTCAGGCTAAATATGGGATTAATATCTTGAGAATAATTTTGATCGGATTTTTCAAATTTAACTTCAGCAATAGCACGAAGCCTTTTGACTTTCACGACTTTCGCCTCTGCAATTTTTCAATTGGTACGAATTCCGCTTCGCCTTTGTCGATTTTTCGCCATCTTTCCAACAACACATTCTCATGCCAGGCAGGAGATTCCAAAGCATCACCCTCCTGTTTTAAACTCGACCAAATTTTTTCCAGTAAGATCATCCGATCCTTAACCGAGAGTTTATTTAATTCTATTGTATCAATCATATTTGGGTTGATTTAAATGTTGTGTCGCTTGCTAATTCCTACAAATTTAGAAACAATTTTAAATTTGAAATATTTTGATATATGGAAATTATCAGGAATAAAGATGAGATAAATCGCTAACTACCAAAGCCGATAGTTAGCGATTTTATTTCAAGCCGGGCTATGGGCTAGTATATATTTACCAAAGCAGCAGCGAACATACTCCAAAATGCAATGCCCAAGACAATACTTATAGCAAACCAAATGAGCATTGCTTTGGCCCAGTTGGCCTTGCTAAGCGGAGTGCCGCCCGAAAATGCCCATACAAAAAGCATAATAATTCCAACGAGCGGAATGGCAGTAATAAAAACAGTAAGCACCCAATCGCCTACGGACACATCGTTTTGTGCAACAAAAGCGTGTTCAAGTTCATTATTTCAGACTCTGCATTAAACGAAAAATGTACTCGGGCTTAAATCCTCAGCACACGGGTGTAAGCATTGTCGTAGTACTTGCGCAAATGGCGCCATCCAAACATAGTGGAGCTGTCTTCGATGCGATTGCGCAAGGCAATGCGTTCGCGGCGTTCGAGTTTTACAAAATCGAGCATCTTACGTGCCATTTCATCGGCAACTTCGTGGGGTGGCCGGTTTTTGCGTTTTACCACCCACAATCCTTTGTCGTCATTATCTTCCACATGATTCATCACATACGAGCCAAAACCGGCCAGATCGGTGGTGATGGATGGCAGGCCGCTGGCGCAGCATTCCAGCGGTGTGTAGCCCCACGGCTCGTAGTAGCTGGGGAAAATACCGAGGTGGCAGCCCCGCACAAATTGCAGGTAATCCATGCGGAAAAGTGGATTTGCCGTGGATACAAAATCAGGATGATAAACCACCTTTACTTTATCCTCGCGATAATTGAGCAGATGAGCAGTTTTCAGGAAGTTCATGATGGGATCTTTGTATTCATCCACCAGGTCGTGGGTAACGATGCTGGGCATGTGATTGTCGCGCCAACTGCCGATGTTACGGCGCAGGCGCAGTGCCAGGTAGTCGTCCACCAGCTTGTTGAGGTTGGGCATGTCGTTGTAATCCTCGCGCGAGAGCATTTCGTTGAAAAGTCTGTCGGCGAGTACTTCCTGGATATCATCGCAGTTGCGTCGGATTTCTTCGAGCTTGGCCCGCGATTCCAAAACGCTCGAATTGATGGAGCGATAGGGGTTTTTGGTGATAAAAAACATCACCACGGTTTTATCGATGTTGGCCTCCTTCATCATCCAGTTGAGACGTGCCAGTGCTTCAAGGGCCAGGTCGAAGCCCTTGTTGTAATATTCAAACCTGCCTGAGGTAAAGAAATACAGTGTTTTGTCGAGGTCGAAGGTGTAGTTGTGAAAAAAGTGCCCCATCACAAACTCGTTTATTTTCCCCTTAGTTTGCTTATGAAGTTGCTGAAACTCGTGCATCACCTCAAAGCGTTTTATGTTCAGGCCGTTGGGCAGGATAACTTCCGGATCGCGACCCAGCAGGTATTTACATTCGTTGGCCGTAATCTCGCTAACGGTCGAAAAGATATGTGCCCCGTGCGACGCCGCCCGCTCTATCTGAACAATATGGCCAATGTTGAAATGCTTGGCTTCTATTTCCCAATTATAAGAGGGCAGATTATCGTAAAACCCGGGATCGTTCATGGCCAGGTAGCGACCAAGCATGGTGGCATGGGTGGTAAAAACTATTTTGGTATTTACCTTATTACGACGCAGTTCCGGAATCGGGATGCCAGCCATCCATTCATGAAAATGTGCGATAAGTTGCTTATTGTTGTTTTGATTGTAGGATAGTAATTTTATAAACTCATAAACCATAAAGCCGAACGAAACCACCTGGTCAACCAGCGAATCGCTGCCGGGAAGGGTAATGTTGTGATGCTCCCAGAAGATGTACTTATGCTCATGGATTTTGGGTAGCAGCGATTGGGGATTAAAAAGTATGGCACGCGGGCGGCCATCGATAAGCCAGGTGCCGTAGTGTATGTCGTAGCCCATGCTGTGCATTTGCCGCACCGTCTCGCGCACCGGGTCGGGATTTTCCCTGATTTTTTCCTCGTTGTACAGGTCGGGGTCGTACTCAAAAATGGCCGCAGTTTGCTTGGCAAAGTAGGGCCCCAGCAGCAAATAATTGTCGCCCCATTTTATTTTTGTTGCCGGCACCTTGGTTTGTATCACGGTATAAATTCCGCCTACCTGATTGCAAACCTCCCAGGCGCATTCCATAAGCAGCGACCGGTTTACATCCTCCGGGGTCAAGTCCATCAAAGGCTCGGGTTTCGGCTCCTCATTTTCAGTAGTCGGGGTATCGATAGGGGCAACGGTTTTTAGCACTTCTTCTATAAGGTCGCCCGAAGGGGATTTTGTTGCCTTTGGTTCATCCGCTGCTATATCTGTTTTTTCGGTAGGAGTTTCAATTGGGGTATTCATGGTTTTCGGATTTTTGTGTGCGTGTGTTTCCGTATTGTGAGCAGCTTGCGCTTCGGCATTTTCAGCTATGGCATCCACCATCTTTTTTAAGGTCTCCATTTCCTTGCCCCGGCTGGTTTCGATATTCAAACCCTGCCTTGGTGCAATAGCACTTTCGTCATTCTGCTCAAATAAGGGAGTGACATTAGGTTTTGGGATTTCCGGTGAGGCAATCGGGACTTTGGATTCGACAGCCTCGCTGCTGATTTTCAAAGTCTCCGGCTCAATTTCCTGAGAAAGGTGATCTGGGCTTGAAATATCCCTGATAGGCTCAACGCTTTTGTTAATTTTTTTCTTGATATTTTTGGAGCGATTTTTTGCTGTCCCCTCTGTTTTTTTTGCCATCTGCAAGCTATTTTGCGGTTAGGCCTCAAAAGTAAAAACAAATCGTTTAATCGCGGCGCAAATAGCCTAAGTTTTAATTAATTTTAAAAATCGCCCTTCTTCCCCACCACAATCGCCGAAAGGCCAAAACGACGAAAAACTACCGCATCAGCAATCTTGAATAGAGGCACCAATCGGTTAAAAATGTTCATCTGCCCTTCGGGAATCATGTCTTTTTGTAATATCCTGCCCGAAAAAAACCAGCCGAAAATTCCAACAAAATTGAAGTATTGTTTAGCTTTGATATTAAAATCGTTAGCCACAAAAAGACGAGAGAGGCTTTTTTGGGTGTAACGACGGTAGTGCCCCAATCCGGTGTCAAAACGATTGTAGAGCTTTGGGTAAGCTGGAACCAGGATAATTAAATGCCCCTCGGGGCGAAGCAATTTACGGGCATTTTTTACTGCAAGCATATCATCCTCGATGTGCTCGACAACATTGAGAGCAAAAACGGTATCGAAGGTGTTGAACAGGGCTTTATGGTTTTTATCGAAATGCGGATCGGTGAGGTTTAATATCGAAACACCATCCAAGCCGCTTTCAGCCCCAAATTTTTCGCTAAGCCGCTGGCAGTAGCTTTCGCGGATATCCGATAAGGTAATTCGAAAATTGTCGGCCAGGAAATATTTGGAGATATTTCCCGCGCCGCTACCAATTTCCAGAACGCTACCCTTGCAATGCGGCTTAATGGTTTGGTACATCCAGCGATTGAAGCGGTCGGCCTTGCCAATGGCATCGAGGGTTTCCTCACCAATTTCATCGTATTCGGTAAACTCAAAATTTCGCATTTCTTAGGCTTTTACCAATTTTATAAGTTCATCTGTTTGCATATCAGTCTGCTCGCCGCTTTTCATATTTTTAACCGAAAGCATGTTTCGCTGTATCTCATCCTTTCCGGCCAGCACAAGCCAGGGAACTTGTTTTTTGTCTGCATAGCTCATTTGTTTTTTCACCTTGGCGGCCTCGGGATACAGCTCGCAGTTGATGCCTTCCACGCGAAGTTTTTGCATTATGCGGAGGCAATATTTTTCTTCCTCCTCACCAAAATTCACAAAAAAGACCTGAGTAGAAACACCGCTGTTTTCAGGGAAACCCTGACTTTCGTTCAGCACATCATAAATGCGGTCGGCACCAAACGAAATGCCCACGCCCGAAACTTCGGGCATACCAAAAATTCCGGTCAGGTCATCGTAGCGTCCGCCACCGCAGATACTGCCAATATTTATATCGCGGGCTTTTACCTCGATAATGGCACCGGTGTAATAATTTAACCCGCGGGCAAGGGTAAGATCAAGTTCTATGAGCGAGTTTAGTCCCAAATGATTTGCGTAAGCGAAAATACTTTTCATTTCGGCAATTCCCTTCATCCCCGTTTCGCTGCCATGCAGGTGTTGCGCAAGCACTTCAAACTTCTGTGCATCGCTGCCCTGCATCTCGAGTATGGGCTGCAGTTTTTGGATGGCCTCGCTGCCAATGCCCTTATCGGCCAGCTCCTGTTTTACCTTTTCTATACCGATTTTATCCAGCTTGTCGATGGCCACGGTGATGTCGATCATCCGCTCGGCCTCACCAATCATTTCGGCTATGCCGGCCAGTATTTTCCGGTTGTTGAGTTTGATGCTAACATTAATTTTCAAAGCCGAAAAAACCGCCTCGATCACCTGCAATAATTCCACTTCGTTGAGCAGGGCATCACTGCCAATTACATCTACATCACACTGATAAAATTCGCGGTAGCGTCCACGCTGGGGGCGGTCGGCACGCCAGACAGCCTGCATCTGATAGCGCTTGAAGGGAAAGGTAATCTCGTTGCGATGCTGCACCACATATCGGGCAAAGGGCACCGTAAGATCGTAGCGCAGTCCCTTTTCCGAAACCTTTGCTGCCAGCGCATTCGAGTTGTGCAGGCCGTAGGTTTCATCATCCACTTTGTTAAGAAAATCCCCACTATTCAAAACCCTGAAAAGGAGTTTATCGCCTTCCTCGCCATATTTCCCCAGCAGGGTATCCAGGTTTTCCATGGCCGGCGTTTCGATGGCCTGATAGCCATAGCGTTGAAATACACCTCTGATGGTATCGAAGATATAGTTGCGCCGAATCATTTCTTCGGGATTAAAATCGCGCGTACCTTTGGGTATCGATGGTTTTTGTGAAGCCATATTCAAATTACTTTGTTAATTTTTAATTTTTAGATAGTTCCGGGTTTTGATGTTTTTTTATCCTGGGGTTTGCCTGCCATAAACAGCAGGATATAACCTATCACCCCGGCAATAAGCGAGGAGAAAAGGATACCTATTTTCGCAATTTCGATATTGTAAGGATCGGTAACAAAGGCCAGATTATCGATAAAAATGGACATGGTAAATCCTATACCTCCCAAAAAGCCGGCTCCGATAATATGTTTCCATTTTACGCCCGCAGGCAGGCTGGCCAGCTTAAGCCGGGTGGCCAGGAGCGAAAACAAGGCTATGCCGATGGGCTTGCCCAAAACCAAACCAGCGAAAATACCCACAGCAATGGGATTTCCAATATCCGCCATCAGGCTAGGTTTAAATATTATTCCGGCATTGGCAAAGGCAAAAAGCGGTATGATAAGGTAGGCTGCCCAGGAGTGTAGCGAATGCTCGATACGCAGCAGGGGCGATACCGATTGTGTGCAGTTGTTGCCGATGGTATAAATTGCTCCGATGAGCTTTTTGTCTTTTTTGGGATCGAGATTGTCATCGGGAATACTCTTATCTTTTAATCGGTTCAGCACCGATTCGTTGGACATTACACATTCGTCAACCGACCGCTTGGCCTTGCCAGGGATAGTGATAGCAAGCAATATCCCGGCAATGGTAGCGTGAACGCCCGACTTGAGCAGAGCTACCCACAAAAAGACCCCTATGATAAGATAGATTGAAACCCGATAAACTTTGAAGGCGTTGAGCATCATCAATACAGCAAAAAGCAGCCCTGCCACGATGAGTGCCTCGTAATAAATTTTGGAACTGTAAAAAAGTGCGATAACGATCACCGCACCAATATCATCAACAATGGCCAAAGCTGTAAGAAAGAGCTTGAGCGAGAGCGGAACCCGGCTGCCCAGCAACGTTATCACACCCAACGCAAAGGCAATATCGGTAGCCATGGGTATGCCCCAGCCAGGCCAGCCCGAGCCGCTGTAGTTGAAAAGTTCGTAAAAAAGTGCCGGAACCAGCATTCCTCCCACGGCGGCAAAGGCCGGAAGGGTGGCAGTTTTCAGGCTCGACAGTTCTCCAATCTGGGTTTCGCGTTTTATCTCCAGCCCCACCAGAAAAAAGAAAATAGCCATCAAGCCATCGTTGATCCATAAAATCAAGGGCTTGCTAATTTCGAAGCTCTCGAAGGCAAAGGTGAGCTTTTGTTGAAAAAAACCAAAATAGTATCCTGACAAAGAGGAGTTGGCCAGTACCAAAGCAAGAAGGGTAACTATCATCAGCAAAATGCCACTGAAAGCCTCCATCTTGATGAACTTATTCAGGGGATTTACAATCTCGAAAAGCAGTGGCCGCTGCCGGTAAAATCGGGCTATTTTCATAGTTAATAAATATTATGTTTTTAAACCTGCTTTTTGCAGCAGGCCTTGCATGTAGGTCTTAGCTTGGGGTGAACCTTCGGGCGGAGCCCAGGGCGCAAAATTTTTGGCTGTGGCCACCATGTAGGGGCCTTCCTTAATTTCGTAGGCCACCGATCCACTTTCGAGCGAAAGCAGGCAATGATAGGCTTTGGGGGGTATTTCCACACCGTACTTTCCCTGGCTTGCATCCAGAATCGCCTGGTCGCTTATCGTCCCGTCATCATCAAAAACAAAAACCACAAAACGGCCTCGCAGGGCAATAAACACCTCCCAACGATCGGGATCCTGATGCTTGTGCGGCCTGATGTAGGTGCCGGGTTCCATGGCATTAAGCATCCGGCTAACGGGGTCATCGAGCCTGGGATGAAAATTGAAATTCATCCGCAAACGTTCCGAATTCTTAGCCTTAGCCGAAGTTTGCTCGATCAAATTCGCATCTATTCTAACCATGATAAAATTTCTATTTTTCGTATTTAAGCTGAAATGCGAGGGCGTACATCTTCATCTGCTTTATCATCGAAACCAGGCCATTGGAGCGCGTGGGAGAAAGATGTTCTTTCAAACCAACGGCCTCCACAAAATCCAGCTTTGCATCGATGATGGCTTGTGGAGCCTGCCCTGATAAAACACGAATCAGCATGTTTACAATGCCCTTGGTGATTACCGCATCGCTATCCGCACTAAAATACACCAGCCCGTCTTTGTATTCGGCATGAAGCCATACGCTCGACTGGCAGCCGCTAATCAGATTTTGCTTCGTCTTAAATTTCTCATCAATCATAGGCATGTCCTTGCCCATCTCGATCAGGTAGTTGTATTTTTCGAGCCAGTCTTCAAATTGCTCAAATTCATCGATTATCTCTTGTCCTTTTTCTTGAATACTTTTTTCCATAATGAATTATCTAATTTTGATGGAATTATTTCAAACTAAAAACACCAGCCCTTTTTACATCAGCATATCCCTGGATTTTATCACTGCTGCTACCAGTATGTCGATTTCCTGGCGCGTATTGTACATGGCAAAACTAGCCCGAACAAAACCCGGGACACCGAAAAACTCGCATAAAGGCTGGGTGCAAAGATGACCTGTTCTAAGGGCAAGACCAAATTTATCGAGCAGCGTGCCTATATCAAAATGATGAATTTTTTTCAGGTTAAAGGATATAACGCCCGTTTTGTGCTTCGCCTCACCATGAATTTGCAGCCCTTCGATTTGCAAAAGTTTATCGGTTGCATAATGCAGCAAGTCCTCTTCGTGAGCAGCCATTGCATCCATGCCAATGTTATCAACATATTTTATTGCAGCTTCCAGCCCCAGCGTGCCGCCTACGTTTGGGGTGCCGGCTTCAAATTTAAAGGGCAATTCGTTGTAGGTGGTTTTATCGAAACTTACCTGCGCTATCATTTCGCCGCCACCCTGCCAGGGTGGCATCATTTCCAAAACACTCTCTTTTCCGTAAAGCACACCAATGCCCATGGGGGCGTAGAGCTTGTGCCCCGAGAAGCAATAAAAATCGCAATCCAGATCGCGAACGTCCACCGCGAGATGCGCCACGGCCTGCGCCCCATCAATTAAGGTATAGGCACCGACAGCACGGGCTTTTTTGATGAGGCCTTTTATCGGGTTGATGCTTCCCAGGGTGTTCGAGACGTGGCTCAACGCAAGGATGCGGGTTTTGCTATTAAGTTTTTTATCAAAATCCGCCAAATCAATTTCGCCCTCCCTGGTGATATCGCATACTTTTAGCGTGGCTCCGGTGCGCTCGCATATCATTTGCCAGGGCACAATATTAGAATGATGCTCCATGTGGCTTATCAAAACCTCATCGCCTGCTTTCAGGATTTTTCCTCCCAGGGCGTTAGCCACCAAATTGATGGATTCGGTAGTGCCTTTGGTAAAAACAATTTCGTTGCGGCTGGTGGCATTGATAAAATCACGGATACTTTCGCGTGCCTGCTCGTAGGCCGAAGTAGCCTCCTGGCTCAAAAAATGCACGCCCCGGTGAATATTGCTGTTTTCTTTTTGATAATAGGCCTGCATTCGTTCGAGCACCTGCATCGGTTTTTGGTTGGTGGCGGCATTGTCGAGATAGACCAAGGGTTTTTTGTAAACTTCCTGGTGCAAAACCGGGAAATCTTTTCGGATATGTTCTATGTTGTAATTCACGGACTGTATTGTGTTTTTGTATAAATTTTTGCAAAAATCAAAAAAAAGAGCGCAAGGTACTATTTTCTTAAATTTTATTATGTCAAACAAAACCTAAACATCAAATCAAAGGCTTTGTTATATTTGCACTGGATTAAGCTCCGATACCAATGAAAAAGCTACTCTTGACTGCCCATTTAGTATTTCTTTTTCTGCTGGCATTTACCAATGTTCAGCACAAAATCGACAGCCTCGAAGCCCTTCTTCCAGGCAAAGCCGGGATAGAACGGTCGGAACTCCTGATGCAGCTTTCGGCACTTTATCAAAACTTCTCCATCGAAAAAGCGCTGCAATACGACCTCGAGAATGTTGAATTACAACAAGCCCTTGGCAACAAAAGAGACCTGAGCGGAATACTCAACAATATTGGGGTTAATTATTACATGTTGGGCGATTACGGCAAATCGCTCGATTATTTTGAGCAATCGCTGCTTTTGCGCGAGCAGTTCAACGATACCATTAATATTGTTAAAACCCTGAATAATTTAGGCGTTATTTCGCAAATCAGCGGCAATTATTTTCGCGCACTCGAGTATTTCAATCGCTCGTTAATTTATAAACTTAAAATACAGGATACCCTCTCAACAGCCAAAACCCTCAACAATATCGGAGTTATTTATAAGGATTTGGGTTATTACGATGATTCGGAAAAATTCTTGCGACAAGCCCTCGATAGTTATATTGTAATGCAGGATAAATCAGGAATTGCAGCGGCCTTCAATAACCTGGGGCAGGTATTCGAGGCCCGCAAAATTGCCGACAGCGCATTGGTGTATTATCAAAAATCGCTAAAGCTAAAACGCGAAATTAACGATGAGCGCGGGATTGGAAATTCGCTGAATAACCTGGCCATGATTTATACCGAGCAAGGCCTTTTTGCCAAGGCCGAAAAGTATTATCTGGAAGCCATCGGGCTGCGTCGCAATATTGGCGATAATTTTGGTTTGGCCTCTGCGCTCAACAACCTGGCTAATTTACATCTTAAACAAAATAACTATACAAAGGCCAAGGGTTTTTTTATGCAAAGCAATGCCATTGCCAAAAAAGAAAACCTGCACGGAGTGGCGCAGCGCAATTATGAAGGTCTGTCTAAGTTATACGAACGCAGTGGGAAAACCGCGCAGGCACTCGATTATTATAAAAAATATGCCCTGTCAAAAGACTCGGTTTTTAATATCGAATTAAAACAGCAAGTTGCCGATTTGAAGGTGCAGTACGAAACTGAAAAAAGTAAACGTGAAACCGAAGTTTTGCGCCGCCAGTTGACTCAGCAGGAAGAAATACAAGAGCTTAAATCCGCGAATGCGTTGCAGGAGCGCTATCAACTTATTGGTATTATCATTTTGCTGTTTTTTGGGAGCGTTATCGTTATGTTTTATTTGCATTATCGAAATAGCCAGAAACTGAAAAATCAATTACAGGAGCATAACAAAACTCTGGAATTGCGTGTAGAAGAACGTACCCGAGAGCTGCAGGAAGCCAATGCTACCAAAGACCGCTTTTTCTCGATCATCGCCCACGACCTGAAAAGCCCTTTCAATGGCCTGCTTGGATTTTCAAATATGCTGCACAACGAATTTGACGAGCTTAGCCTGGGACAGAAAAAAGAGTATTCGGCAATAATTAAAGAAGCCGCTACAGATATTTACATGCTGCTCGAAAATTTGCTTGAGTGGGCATCATCGCAAACAGGGCTTTTGGAATTAGAAGCCGAAACGCTGGATATTACCCGCCTTATTACCGAAGTGGTTCAGGCCGGTAAGTCGATGCAGGTGGGCAAGAAAATAGAAACCCGGATAGATATCCAAAGTAGTAATATGGCTTTCGCCGATGAGGATACGCTAAAAACAGTACTGCGCAACTTATACTCCAACGCCTTGAAATTTACACCCACAGGCGGAAGTGTTAAAATTATGGTTGAGGATTATGAGCCGGAAAAAGGCCAAAATCAGCTTTTGATTCGCTTTGCTGATAATGGCGTGGGTATTCCCAAGAAAATCATCAAAGACTTGTTTACGCTTCGCAAAAAAGTAAGCACCACCGGTACCAACCTCGAAACAGGCACAGGCCTGGGCTTGATCCTCTGCCGCGAATTCGTCGAAAAAAACGGAGGCCAGATCTGGCTCGAAAGCGAAACCGATCCAGAGGCCGATAAGCCTGGCAGCATCTTTAGTTTTACCCTGCCGGTGGCATCCTGATATTTGTGTATCAAAACCTCCACGGAAAAATAAACCAACAATCCACCCTATCTTTGTCGCATAATTAATTTTACTATCCAAATTTTAAGATGTACAAATCCAAGAATATGAACGAAAAATTAGCGGCCTTCCAACGGCTGCTCACCATTATGGACAAGCTGAGAGAAGGATGCCCCTGGGATAAAAAGCAAACCCTGGAAAGCCTGCGCTACCTCACCATCGAAGAAACCTACGAGCTTTCGGATGCCATCCTCGAAAAAGACATGCAGGAAATAAAAAAGGAACTGGGCGATTTGATGCTGCACCTGGTTTTTTATGCAAAGATTGGCTCGGAAACCGGCGACTTCGATATTGCTGATGTACTCAACAGCATCAGCGAAAAACTTATCCGTCGCCATCCCCACATCTACGGAGAAGTGAAAGTGAGCAACGCCCGCGATGTGGCCGATAATTGGGAAAAAATTAAGCTGAACGAAAAAGACCGCAATTCGGTTTTGGATGGCGTGCCCAAATCGTTGCCCGCTGTGGTAAAGGCCTATCGTATGCAGGAAAAAGCGCGTGGTGTAGGTTTCGACTGGGAAAATGCCCATCAGGTGTGGGAAAAGGTAGAAGAGGAAATTAGCGAGCTAAAACAGGAAGTGGTGGATGGCGATGCCGAAAATATGGAAAAGGAATTTGGCGACCTCCTGTTCTCGCTCGTAAATTATGCACGTTTTATCGGCGTTAATCCCGAGGATGCACTCGAACGCACCAACAAGAAATTTATCCGCCGCTTTAAATACATCGAAGCCCAAAGCAAGGAAAATGGTAAAGCACTGGGCGAGCTAAGCCTGGAGCAGATGGATGCCTTTTGGGGCGAGGCCAAAAAACAAGAGTAAATAACAGTTTTTTCAGATATTCAAATTTTCTACACACTTTGTAGATAATTGATCGGGTCGCATTTCAGAATTCTGACTTTTTATAGATGACCCTTTGAAACGAGATTTTTACATCGAGATGTGCAAGCTCGAAAAATGGAGTGTGCGCACATTTAGGGAAAGAGTAAATTCATTGCAAAAGGGAAAAAATGGAAACTTAGAATAGGTCTAACTGAAAAACTTAAAATGATAATATTTCGGTGCGCCTGCCCCGTTTTATTCGGGGCTGCACCTTACGTGATTCCTAAAAATCCTTTTGCTAACAAATATTTCGCGGCTCTGCCGCTTCAAAATAGTAATATTTGGCAAACATGATTGAAATGAAGAAACCTTATGAGGTGCCGCGCACCGTAATATTTGTAGTAGCTTTTGGTGGAACTGTGTTACAAAGGTGCAGCCTGCCCGCATGACTCATTCAGGCGGGCGCACCGGAATACTAAAAGCACGGTTTTTTTATATTAAATAATTTATTGAAACAAGGTGAGCATCAAAACAATTCTAATTTTATGGATGTAGAAAAGTATTCGGCACCGCATAGCCAGCGGGCAATTACGATCAGAGCTTTCCCTCTGCTTGCGCTTTTTTTCCTCTTAACTTTTCTCACCCCTCAAATTCATGCCCAATCCAACGAAGCCACCAATCTCAAACTCAACAAAGCCTATTTAAAATCATATCTAAATGATGCCGCCGATATTGCCATCGCGCCAATCCGCTGGAAAAATAAACAATGGCTGGGCTTTGCCGCTGTGGCTGGCGTTACACTCTTAGCTTATTCGCAGGACGAGGTGATCAACGATTTTTTTCAGCGTCAGCAAACAGCTCAAAAAGACCAAATCAGCAAATATGTCTTCGACCCCATGCCAACGTATTACCTGGCCGGATTCCTTGGCGGGATGTATGTTTATGGTCTGACAGCAAACGATAGCCACACCGAAACCGCTGCACTGCTTACGGGCAAAGCAGTGGTTCTTACCGGAGCTTATACTTATCTTTTCAAAAGTCTTACTCAGCGCCAGCGACCCTACCAGGCCACACCAGCCGACCCTGGCTATTGGGGCGGCCCCTTCGATGGCTTCCATTATAATTCTTTTCCTTCGGGACATACTTCGGTGGCTTTTGCTGCGGCTACTGTTTTAAGTGCGTATTATAAAGATCGTAAATGGGTGGGCATAAGTGCCTTTTCGCTAGCCGGACTGGTGGCACTTTCGCGCAGTTACGACCAAAAGCATTGGGCCAGCGATGTGGTGGCCGGAGCAGCCCTCGGTTATGCCATCGGCAGGCTGGTTTACAACAAACACCAAAATCGACGGTTCGGCATTTATCCCTACACCAGCTATTGGGGCAATGGCCTGAGTCTCTCCCTAAAGATTTAATCTCACTATTTCAGCATTTCGGGTTACTAAATATAATTCTACTGCAGCATTACACCAGTTAAAGATACATTTAGTATCTGATGAGATAAAACTTATGTTGCGTTAGACAGATAGGCACGTAGGCCGAAAGTTTGCCGGGCAGCGGCTGCCAGCGCGGTGGGAGGATCAAACTTTCTTGATTTTTTGGTTCTTTTTCATCAAGGAAAAAGAACAAATAATAAATGTGGAATCTGTTGTCCATACCATAAAGAAACGTCGAGACAACCTGCCCCGTTTTTTCCGGGGAAATTTCCGGAAGATTGACTAAAAAGGCAAACACTAGTTATTTCACATTGTATTGTGGCTTGTCCCCAAAGATTGACTTATGATTTTTTAACACAGCAAAGAACCATCGCTAAAAATTTCGGATACAGCAAATTATAAAAATGCTTGTCAGCACTTGTTTGCAGGCATTTTGAACCGGACAAATCCTTTTGATTATTTTTGCAGATTAAGATCCATAAAAATAAGTACTTATGGCTAAGATGAAAAAAGACACAAAGCAAAATTTTGATACAGAAACGGTACTCAACGATTACCGTATTGCCAACGAAAGTCGCCAGGCCAGCCTGATGGGCCGGCGCGAAGTATTGACCGGGAAAGCCAAGTTTGGGATTTTTGGCGATGGCAAGGAAATAGCCCAACTGGCCATGGCACGGGTTTTTGCTAAGGGCGACTGGCGTTCGGGCTACTACCGCGACCAGACTTTTATGATGGCGGCAGGAATCTTTTCGCTCGAAGAATTTTTTGCCCAGCTCTATGGCGACACCGATCAGGATTTTAACCCCGGCACGGTGGGGCGGCTTATGAATAATCACTTTGCCACGCGCTACATCAACGCGGATGGCACCTGGATGAAACAGACCCAACTCAAAAATTCTTCGGCAGATGTATCACCCACTGCCGGGCAGATGCCCAGGCTTTTAGGTCTGGCTTATGCCTCGCATTTTTACCGCAAGAATCCGGATTTGCGAAAGTACGATCAGTTCTCGATTGAAGGCAACGAGGTAGCCTTTGGCACCATCGGCGACTCGAGCACTTCCGAAGGGCTTTTTTGGGAAACCATGAATGCCGCCGGTGTGCTGCAAGTGCCCCTGGCTATGTCGGTGTGGGACGATGGCTATGGAATCTCGGTATCCCGCGATCTGCAAACCATCAAAGGCAGCATTTCGGAAGCCCTTGCAGGATTTGAGCAAAACGGAAAAACGCCGGGCTTTAAAATATACCGCGTCAAAGGCTGGGATTATCCTGCCCTTTGCAAAGCCTACGAAGAAGGGGTAAAGCTATGCCGCGAACAACATATCCCGGTGCTCTTTCACATTACCGAAGTTACACAGCCCCAGGGGCATTCTACCTCGGGGTCGCACGAGCGTTACAAATCGCAAGAGCGTTTAAAGTGGGAAACCGAATTTGATGGCATTCGCAAAATGCGCCAGTGGATCATCGATGAGAAAATTGCCGATGAAGATACTCTGGATAAAATTGAGAAGGAAGCCGTAAAGCGCGTGAAGGAGGCCAAAAAGAAGGCCTGGGCTAACTTTATGAAACCGATGCTCGAAAAGCGCGACAACTTCCTGAAGATGGTTGACATCAGCACCTGCAACTGCTCCAAAACCTCCAAAATCGCCGCGCTCAAAGAAGACCTCGCTAAGATAGCGGAACCCATACGCAAAGACACCATGTCGCAGGCCAAGAAAACCCTGCGCCTGATTTGCAACTCGTGCAGCAATCCCGAAAACTCGCTCAAGACCAACGTTACCCAGTGGTTCGACCAGGCCATGGAAAACAACCGCAAACGCTTTAACACCCATCTTTACAGCGAAGATCAATTTTCGGCTTTCAAGGTAGAGCCTGTGGCACCGGTGTATGATGAGGATGCCAGGTCGATTCCGGGAAGGGAAATTCTGCGCGATAACTTCGATCATATCTTTGCAAACAATCCCCGGGTTGTTGCCTTTGGCGAAGATGTGGGTAAAATTGGCGGAGTAAATCAAACCTACGAGGGCTTGCAGGAAAAATATGGCGAGCACCGCATTTTCGATACCGGCATTCGCGAAGCCACCATCGTGGGTCAGGGCATAGGCCTTGCCATGCGCGGACTGCGCCCCATAGCCGAGGTGCAGTATTTCGACTATCTGCTCTACGCCCTCCAAGTGCTTAGCGACGACCTGGCCACGCTAACCTACCGCACAGCAGGCGGACAAAAAGCACCACTCATCGTGAGCACCCGGGGCCACCGCCTCGAAGGCATCTGGCACTCGGGCTCACCGCTAAGCATGGTCATCAATTCCATACGAGGAATGCACGTTTTGGTGCCACGCAATCTAACCCAAGCCGCTGGATTTTACAACACCATCCTTGCCTCGGATGATCCCGCGCTGATCATCGAGCCACTGAATGGCTATCGCCTGCGCGAAAAAGTACCTACCAATATCGGCGAGTTCAAAATCCCGGTAGGCATACCCGAAGTCCTGAAAAAAGGTAAGGATATCACGGTAGTAACTTACGGCTCTTGCGTGCGTATAGCTGAGGATGCCGCCAGCCAGTTGCAGGATTTTGGTATCGATGTGGAGCTGATCGACGTGCAATCCTTATTGCCTTTTGATATTAATCACAGCATTGTGGAATCGCTAAAAAAGACCAATAAAGTGGTTTTCTTTGATGAAGATGTGCCCGGCGGAGCTACCGCCTTTATGATGCAAAAAGTGCTGGAGGAGCAAAAAGGATATTTCTACCTGGATGCTGAACCGCGCACCCTTACCGCCCATGCCCACCGTCCGGCTTACAGCACCGATGGCGATTATTTTTCTAACCCCAACGCCGAAGATGTTTTTGATACCGTGTATAATTTAATGCACGAGGTAAACCCATACAAGTATCCCAAGATTTTTTAGGATTTTGGAGATAGTCATCCGATGAATTCGCTAAAATAAAGTGCTTAATCATTGTAAAACCGGGATACACGCTGGAACTATTCATCGGATGACTACAATACCGGAAGTGGTTTCCCGGTTAATTCTTCCAAACCGTAGTACCATAGTTCACGAAGGCAGATAAGTTTTGGGGCTATTCACCGAGTGACTGAAATACATCCAAGAGATGTTGTTAACCGGATTATTTTATTACAAAACCATTATCACAATTTTTATTAGCTTTGTTAAAAATTTAGTTATGACAACATTAGGTTTAAAACAACAACTCTTCGAGGGAATCAATAATATTGATGAAAACGATTTTTTGCTTACCCTCAAAGAATTGATTGATAGAAAATATATAGAAACCAGTATCCCTAAGCTTTCACACCAACAACAAGTTCGCATCGAGGAATCCGAAGAACAAATCCGGAATGGTGAATACTACACAGACGAAGAGGTGAATAAACTTATCGAAAAATGGCTGGCAGGGTAATTTGGTCACGAAATGCACTGGAAGATAAAATCAGGATACTGGACTATTGGAAAAAACGAACGGGTTCAAATAACTATTCGGTTAAGCTGAACCTTTCGTTAATGGATGCTGTAAAAATACTAAAGGGCTTTCCAAGGCTGGGAAGAAATATGCCGGATTCCGATATACAATTTATTGTAAAGGACTACTATCAGATATTTTACAGGTTTGCTCACGATGATGTGAGAATATTACACATGTGGGATAGCCGAAGGAATCCGGATTGCCTGGAGATAACTGACTAATAATCACCAACCGGAAGAGTAAAGCATACAAGAAATGTGCTTAATTGCCTACAACTAAATCTTTTTGGATAAGGAGATCCCTGGCTTTTTCAGTTGAGGGCATTAAAGTCGTTAACGACCTTAATGCCCTCACAGCGAAAGCCACCCAAAATGCCTGATAAAAACGCATAAGTATGAATTTAGATGAATTCCGCAAACATGGCCATGAACTGATCGATTGGATGGCCGACTATTTTGAGCATATCGAAAAGCTGCCGGTACGATCAAAAGTAAGCCCCGGCCAAATCATCGACCAACTGCCACAAGCGGCACCCGAAGAATCGGAAGACTTTGATGCGATCATGAAGGACTTCGACAATATCATCCTTCCGGGGATGACGCACTGGCAGCATCCCGGCTGGCACGCTTATTTTACCGCCAACAACAGTTATCCATCTATCCTTGCCGAAATGCTAACGGCCACGCTGGGAGCCCAGTGCATGAGCTGGATTACCTCGCCTGCGGCCACCGAGCTGGAAGAGCGGGTGATGCAGTGGTTGCGCGATATGTGCGGCTTGCCCAAAGATTTTAGCGGCGTGATTCAGGATACGGCTTCCACGGCAACGCTGGTGGCCTTGCTCACCGCCCGCGAAAAGTTTTCGGATTACAAAATCAATAGCGATGGCTTTTATGGCAGGGGCGTGTTCACGATATATTGCTCCACCGAGGCGCACTCGTCCATCGAAAGAGCCGTTAAAATTGCCGGATTAGGAAAAGAGAATCTGCGCAAAATTGCGGTGGATGAAAACTTTGCCCTGATTCCCGAAGCCCTCGAAGCCGCTATTTTGGATGACCAAAATCATGGATTTACACCCCTGGCCGTGGTTGCGGCCATCGGCACCACCGGATCAACGGCGGTGGATCCGCTGGAAGAAATTGGCCGGATTTGCGCTGAGCAAAAACTTTGGCTGCACGTAGATGCCGCCTGGGCAGGCACAGCCATGCTGCTGCCCGAAATGCGCTACATGATAAAAGGCATCGAGCGTGTGGACAGCTACGTTTTTAATCCACACAAATGGATGTTTACCAACTTTGATGCAAGTGCCTATTTTGTAAAAGATAAAGAAGCCCTGATACGCACCTTTGAAATACTGCCCGAATATCTGAAAACTAAAGAGGGCACCGCCGTAAACAATTACCGCGACTGGGGCATTCAACTGGGGCGGCGCTTCCGGGCATTGAAACTCTGGTTTGTAATTCGCAACTACGGCGTAAAAGGTTTGAAGGAAACCGTACGAAAGCATCTGGACTGGGGCACCGAATTTGCCCGTTGGATTGTTGATGATTTTAATTTTGAATTGCTGGCACCGGCACCGCTGGCCACCGTTTGTTTCAGGCTAAAGCCCGATGGTATGGATGAAGATGCGCTGAATGATTTGAATAAAAAGCTCCTGGAAAAAATCAACGATTCCGAAAATGTATTTCTAACCCATACCACCCTCAATGGAAAATATACGATCCGGTTTGTAGTGGGTCAAACCCACACAGAAAAACGACATATCGAGGCGGCCTGGGAAATTATTAAAGATGCGGCCAGGCAGTCAGGGTTTCACTAATCAGGGTTTCACATAAAAAGTCAGAGTTTCACTTGGAGTGAAGCCCTGACTGATGTACGATGTCAGATGTTAGATGTCAGATGTTAGATGTTAGATGTCCTGACCACCAAGGAAATCAAACATTTCAAATTAAATAGGTCTTGGTGAAAAATTGCACCTTGTAAGTTTTTTTTCATGCCCCAGGCATATTTACCATTAGTGCCATTTAAAAGCGGCGGAGCTGCGCAATCTTTGTAACAAAATGGTTCAAAGCTTGCTCCAGAGGTGCAGCCCCGAATAAAACGGGGCAGGCGCACCGAAATATTATTATCCTGTTGATCAAGCATCAATTTTGGTACGGTAAATCCTGGTTTTTACCAAAGCCAGAAAATCGTTTTGCGAAAAGTCCTTGTCTTTTACAAAACCACTTTGTATCAAATTTCGCATAGATAATCGACAAAGTATCGATTATCTATGCAAAATTTGTAAACATCATAATTCACAAATATTTCCTACAAAAGCACACAAAAAACAGATTATCCCGAAAACATCTACTTTTGCTTTGAGCAAAAATGAAAAGTTGAGTAATAAAAAAAATCGGTAAATCGGATTAGCTATGAAAAATACAAATGAAAAAGTAAATATTGGCGAAAAGACATATCAAATTCTGAAAAAGGTTTGCGTGAATGACTTTGGTGTAGAGCAAAGTTTTTTCCTTAATTCAAAAAGGACACTTTGCTCCGGCTACCTTCCTTATATCGTGGTTCCAAATTTCCCTTCGCTGGGATTTCTAAGTGCCTTGCGCTTTCTGGAGTGGGCGAGCAAAAATCCAAACGGTGTCATCAGCCTGCCAACGGGTAAAACTCCGGAGCATTTTATAAAATGGACCAGGCATTTACTCCACACTTTTCATCAGCCTGAAACGCAAAAGCTCATGGCCGAAAATGGTTTGATGCTGAAGGAAAAACCAGTAATGAAAAATTTGCACTTTGTTCAGATTGACGAATTTTATCCCATAAACCCCCGGCATCACAACAGTTTTTTCAACTATGTGCAGCATTACTATATTGATGGTTTTGGACTTGACCCCAAAAAGGCACTGCTGATTAACAGCGATGAAATCGAATTGGCCGAAGGCAAGCATTTTACCGAGGTTTTTCCAAACAGCAAAATCGACCTGAGCCTGCGCAACCGATCGCCCCAATCGCCGCTCGAAGAATTGCAACGGGCTTCCATTTACAAAATTGACACCTGGTGTACCCGCTACGAAAAAAAAATCAGAGCACTGGGCGGCATCGGCTTCTTTTTGGGTGGCATCGGCCCCGATGGCCACATTGCCTTTAACACTCGTGGTAGCGACCATAACTCAAGCACCCGGCTTACCGAAACAAATTTTGAGACCCAGGCTGCCTCGGCAGGAGACCTTGGCGGAATCGAAGTATCAGCAAACCGGCTGGTGATAACTATCGGCTTGAACACAATTACTTACAAGCCTGATGGCGTTTCGATCATTTTTGCCGCCGGAGAGGCTAAAGCCGAGATTATTAAAAACGCCATCGAAAACAAACCCGACAACCTTTTTCCTGCCACCGTTTTGCAGCGACAAAAAAACGCACGCTTTTACATTACCGAAGGTGCCGCATCACAGATCACCGACAGCAAGGATATTTATTATAAATCCGGGGTGTGGACTTTCGAGAAAACCGAAAGAGCCATCTTCGACCTTTGCCAGAATATTGATAAATACGCCCGCAATCTTACCTTTAAAGATCTGAAAAACGACAAGTATTGTGCGCTCATTCCAAATTTGTCTATCGGAGTGGTGGCCGAGGTCATCGAATCTACAAAAAGAAAAATCGAAAAGGGGCTTGAAAAAGAACAGCACCAACGGTATTTGCACACCGGCCCGCATCACGATGATATCATGCTTGGGATATTCCCGGTTATCACCAGGCACTTGCGCGAAATCAGCAACAGCTTTCACTTCGCCATTCTTACCAGCGGATTTACCGCCGTTACCAATCTTATGATGGAGGACTTGCTTGGCCACACACTGCGATTCATCAACAATGGAGAAATTCAGATGATCGAATATCCTGACTTTTTCGATTCGGGATATAAATACAAGTGGGACAAGGACGTAAACCATTATCTGAACAAGGTGGCCAGCAACGATGCCATGGGGAAACTGCGCGGGCTTTGCCATCGCCTTACCCGCTCGATGGTGGAAATCTATGACATCAATTCCATCGAAAATCTCAAAGACAGAATCATTTCCAACATTGATCTTATCCAAAAAAGCTACGATGGCGAAAAAAACCCACCGCACATCCAGAAACTCAAAGGGATGCTCCGCGAATTTGAGGAGGAGCTGGTGTGGGCGCATTACGGAGTTCAGGTAAAAGACATCGAGCATAAGCGCCTGGGCTTTTATTCGGGTGATTTGTTTACCGAACAACCCGAGCAAAAGCGCGATGTAGAGCCTGTTTTGGAAATGCTCCGCAGAATAAACCCAACCAAGGTCAGCCTGGCATTCGACCCTGAGGGATCCGGCCCCGACACGCATTACAAGGTATTGCAAGCCATTGCCGAAGCTTTGCGACTTTGGAAAAAGGAAAAGGATATCTCAGAGCTAAAGATTATCGGCTACCGCAATGTGTGGTACAAATTCCATCCCGCCGATGCCAATGTGTTTTCGCTGGTTTCGCTCAACTCCATGGCGGTGCTGGAGCGCTCGTTCAAGGATTGCTACATCAGCCAGGTCAACGCTTCTTTTCCCAGCCATGAGCATAACGGGCCTTTTAACGAGGTTTCTCAAAAAATATGGACCGAACAGTTTAAGCGCGTTCAAATGATTTTGGGCAAGGGCTATTTTTACAATAATCCCAGCCCGAAGGTGAGGGCAACGCACGGTACTATTTTTTACAAAGAGATGAGTTTTGAGGAATTTGATGGCTATGCCCGCGCATTGGAAAAAAGCCTGGAGGGCGCATTTTAGCTTATTTTGGAAAAGTAAATAACAAAGGCTCCCGTGAATCCTGTCTTGACAAAAACTTAAACCAGGAATTTAAACAATCCGTGTAGGTTTTGTCAAGGTTTATTTTTAGAGCATGACTCTACTGATGTCCGATGTCCGATGTATGATATCCGATGTCCGATGTATGATGTCCGATGTCCGATGTTTTGACCACATCTAAAATCTGACATCTAAAATCTGATATCGGACATCCCACCCTTTCTACCAAAAAAAAATTCATTCATCATCCTTAATTTAAAGATTATCGTATTTTTGTCTGTTCAAATTAAAAAAATTAGCGCGATGAAAAATGCAATTCTACTTTTTATTTCGGCAATAGCCATTTCACTCTCAGCCATGGGTCAGGTGGATAAAATGAAAGACATCCTGAATGATGAGATGGACAGCGACAATTTTACGGTGCGGTTTTTTAATGCACTCGATGGTGAGCCTATCAAAGATGGCACCGTTAACATCCAGGATCTGGGAATCTTTACCAGCGATCTGGAAGGCAAGATTAAGTTTCCGCGCATGGACGACCAGGTTTTGCTGATGACTTTCCAGGCCGAGGGTTTTATCCCAACAGATATTAAGACGGAGATTGTGGCCGGTACCATTTTTTACAACCGTATCAGCATCTCGCCCGTGATGGCTTTGGAAAATGTGCGCATCATCCTGGACTGGGGTCGCAGACCCGATGACCTCGATGCGCATCTTACCAAAGACAAAGAATATCACATCTCCTATCACAATATGAAAGTGAGTGAGGATGGCGAAGCCCGTCTCGACCGCGATGATACCGATAGCTGGGGGCCTGAAACAATCACCATCCGGCAAACGGAAACCGCCAATCATTACGAGTTCTGGGTTCACGACTATACCAACCGCTCCGACGAAAACTCTAAAAAACTCTCTCGTTCCAAAGCGGTAGTTAAAATTTATGCCAACAACGAACTCCAGCATCAGATTGCAGTTCCCGAAGGTGATCGTGGCAACAAATGGCACGTCTTTACCATCGACAATGGCGACTTCCATATTACTAACTACGTAACGGCTGAAGAATAAATTAAGGTAGTCATAGCATGGCTCTAAGCCATACTATGACTTTCAGAATTCAGTCAGCCCGCGAATAGTTTCAGGCTGTGATGCTGATTCCCAAAAATATGCTTTCTCCCCTGGGAGAATTCACGGGGTGACTATTCCATCTGTATAATTTGTGTTCGTCCTTAAAGTAGCATTTAGAAAAATATACGATTTCAGATTTGCGCCGAGCTCCGCTCGTGCATCCTCGAAAAGTTACGAAAACTAAAATTTTTCTACTTTTCGGGACGATTTTAGATTTAAGATGTTGGTGGTATTCAGCACAATCTAAAATCTAAAATCCGTAATCTTAAATCTTAAATCAAAAAAGGACGACTTTATAGACAGACACTAATTAATAGTGCTATCATCTTCGAGCTTGCAAAGCCATTAGTCATAGCATGGCTTGGAGCCATACAATGACTATCTGCATCAAGAAAAAAGAAATGAGGCGGTCAGCATAAAGTGATTATTTTTGTCGCCATCAATTTAAAACAATTCAATAGCTGATGGAAAAGATTAAAAGGACAAGGGTAGCTGAACTGCTCAAAAGTACCGACTACGACCAGATGGTCAATGTAAAAGGATGGGCACGCTCGCACCGGGGCAGTGGAAAGATTTCGTTTGTCGCGCTCAACGACGGCTCGATCATTCATAATATTCAAATCGTGGTGGAACGCGAGAACTTCGACCCCACCCTGCTCAAAGGTATTACCAATGGTGCCGGCATTTCGGTTAACGGAAAGCTGGTACAATCGGTTGGCCAGGGGCAAAATGTAGAAATTGTTGCCACCGAAATAGAATTGTACGGCACGGTAGATCAGGAGACGTATCCCTTACAGAAAAAGGGGCACAGCATGGAGTTTTTGCGCAGCATTGCTCACCTGCGTCCACGTACCAATACCTTTGGGGCTGTTTTGCGTATCCGTCATACGCTGGCTTTTGCCATACACAAATATTACAACGACCGCAGTTTTTATTACCTGCATACGCCCATCATTACCGGCTCGGATGCCGAAGGTGCCGGCGAGATGTTCAGGGTAACTACCCTGGATGCCAAAGCACCTCCGCTAACGCCGGAAGGGACCGTTGATTTTGGCGAAGACTTTTTTGGCAAAGCGACCAACCTCACGGTTTCGGGACAGCTTGAGGGCGAACTGGGAGCACTGGCTCTATCGCAAGTTTATACCTTTGGCCCTACTTTCCGTGCCGAAAACTCGAACACGCCACGCCACCTCGCCGAGTTTTGGATGATAGAACCCGAGATGGCTTTCTACGATATCCACGACAATATGGATCTGGCCGAAGATTTCCTGAAGTACCTTGTGCAATACGCCCTGGATAATTGCGCCGATGACCTGGAGTTTCTCAACAAGATGTTCGACAAGGAATTGATAGATCGGCTGCGTTCGATCGTAGCTATCAAATTCGAGCGACTCACCTACACCCAGGCCATCGACATCCTGGAAAAGTCGGGACGTAAATTTGAATTTCCGGTAAGCTGGGGTGTGGATCTGCAATCGGAACACGAGCGTTTTTTGGTGGAACAGCATTTTAAAAAACCCGTCATCCTAACCGATTATCCGCTTGGCATCAAAGCCTTCTACATGAAACAAAACGATGATGGCAAAACCGTAAGAGCCATGGATGTACTTTTCCCCACCATCGGCGAAATAATTGGCGGCTCACAACGCGAAGAAAACCTGGAAAAACTGCAAGGTAGAATCAAGGAAATGAATATCCCCGAAGAAACGATGTGGTGGTACATCGATACCCGCAAATTCGGAACCGTCCCACACAGTGGATTTGGACTAGGCTTCGAGCGGATGGTGCAGTTTGTTACCGGCATGAAAAATATACGCGATGTAATTCCCTTCCCACGCACCCCCAATAATGCTGAATTTTAATAAATTTGAAATCTTTTTTTAGTCGGAACAATTTATTTCCGTAAATTTACGCACTAGCGAATAAAACAGCATCATGGGAAAACAGGGACTTATACAAAAATTAGGACTTCAGCAAAAGCTGTCGCCGCAGCAAATTATGCTAATGAGGCTGCTACAGGTGCCTACAATGGCATTGGAACAGCGCATAAAGCAGGAGATCGAAGATAACCCCGCACTGGAAGATACCGTAGATATCGACGAGGATGATAAGGACAATCAGGAAGATGAATACGAAAATGAGATGGATGATAAGGATAGCGATGAATTTGATTTGAGCGACTACCTGAGCGATGATGATACGCCATCGTATAAACTTCAGGCCAACAACCAGAGTAAAGATGATGAACGCAAGGAAATACCTTATGCCTCGGGCAGCACTTTCCACGATATACTCGCCTCCCAACTGGGCTTGCACAACCTTAGCGAGAAGCAAATGATTATTGCAGATACCATCATTGGCAACCTGGACGATTCGGGATACCTGCAACGCGAGCTTACAGCCATGGTTGACGATTTGGCCTTTACACAAAATCTGGAAGCCACCACCACCGAAATACTCGAAGTTTTGCGTATCATTCAGGAATTGGATCCTGCCGGCGTAGGTGCCCGCAACCTGAAAGAATGTCTGCTTATACAACTCAGGCGCAAGTCCGAAGACATGCCTCACCGCGACCTGGAGCTTCCCATCCTGATTATCGAAAAGTATTTCAACGAATTTACCAAAAAGCATTACGTTAAGATTCTAAAAAAAGCCCGCATCGATGATGAGCAATTGAAATACGCCATTAACGAGATTTTAAAACTGAATCCCAAACCAGGTAACTCGATGGGCGAATCCAGTAAATCCAATCAATATGTCTCGCCCGATTTTACTGTTACCAGCAGCAATGGCGATCTGGAGCTTAGCCTCAATTCGCGAAACGCCCCCGAGCTGCGGGTCAGCCGCACCTATCAGGAAATGATTGAGGCTTATGCCGCCGACAAGAGCAAAAAAAGCAGCCAGAAGAAGGATGCCATCATGTTTGTAAAGCGTAAGATTGATTCGGCTAAGTGGTTTATCGATGCCATCCGCCAGCGGCAAAACACCTTGCATGTTACCATGCAGGCCATTATGAATTATCAGAAAGAATATTTCCTTACCGGCGATGAAACCAAACTGCGTCCGATGATACTCAAAGATATCGCCGACATCGTAAACCTCGACATCTCCACAATTTCGCGTGTGGCCAATAGCAAATATGTGCAAACCACTTATGGCACCTTCCTGCTCAAGAGCTTCTTCTCCGAAAAAATGCAAACCGATTCGGGCGAGGAAGTATCGACCCGCGAAATAAAAAAGATATTGCAGGATTGCGTGGAAGGCGAGTATAAAATAAAACCACTCACCGATGAGCAACTCACCAAAATCCTAAAAGAAAAGGGCTATAGCATTGCCCGGCGTACCGTGGCCAAATACCGCGAACAACTCAACATTCCGGTAGCACGCCTTCGCAAAGAGCTTTAAATGGATCATTTGTCAGCACGCCTTATTTCCCGGGTTTTTAATCCTTATGTCGTGGCCATCCTTTTTTTTGTCGCCACGCTCAACATGCCCGCCTATTTTTCATCCACTATTCCCTTGCAGGCACGATGGATGATTCTTGGTTTGCTGGCCATCACCACCTGTATTTTGCCGGCCTTGCTTAGCAGGGTCATCCACACCCTGTGGCTTATTAAGATGAAAATGACGGGCAATGACGCGCGTATGGCACCTCTGGCTATTGCTGCTGCCTTTTATCTTTTCACCTACCACCTGCTCGACAAAATTCAGCTCTCGCCCATCTTCAACTTGTTTATCCTCGGCATGGCCTGCCTGGCCGTGCTTGCCATGCTAATAATTCTTGTCGGCGACATCAGCATTTACATGCTTGGAGCCGGTGCCCTAACCGGTGGCTTTGCCGGACTTCATCTTACGCTTCAAATCAATCTAAGTTTTTTTATTATCCTTTCCATTTTGGTGGGTGGCCTTGTGGGCTTTTCGCGAATGCAACTGGGCAGGCATAAACCTGTGCCCATATATTTTGGATATTTTGTGGGGCTGGTTGTTATGCTTTTGTTGTATTTGTATCTCTGATATTCGTTAATCGTTAATTGTTATTTGTTAATCGTTATTTGTTTGACCTATCATAGTATTTGTTGAGCGAAGCAGCCTGCCCAGTTTTTTCGAGGATCTTCGCCCCAGGCCAAAATATCCGGCGATTTTTTTTGGATAAGCAGGTTTTAGGCTTTTTCAATTGAGGGTATTAAATATAAATCCGCTACCCTGGCCATGAATGACCGAGTTACGGATTGTGTGGAAAGTTACCCCGTGAATCCTGCTTGAACATAAACCAAAACTTATGACCATAGTAAAACTGCCATACATAATTCACGGGGTGACTATTATCGCAGCCAATACAAGCTTATCTACCTATTTTCAACCTTAATAGAAAAATATTTCTGATTAGATAAATCAATCTTACCTTATTTTCTCCATCGGTGGTTTTAATAAGGTTAATGATGCCTTGTGTTCGCATTTTCTACTAAGGGCTTGCTCAAATTTAACTTCCGATATATTAGTATATTGATACCAACTGTTAATTAACTATCAATTAACATGAGATGTGTAAAATTTTATTTTTCAGTGCAATAAAAAAAAGACTGATATTATTTTGATTGTGGTATAATTATACTTATCTTTGCATCCAAAAGTATAATTGTAACATCCATTATTATGCAAACACTTAATATACAGAAGATTGAGGATTTGATATCATCAAAAAAGATTGTAACTTTATGCCAGATCAAAGAATGTCTTAAGGCATCAAGGATGACAATAATACGCCACTTAAGAAAACTGAGTTATTTGACCAGCTATTCTCATAAAGGTAAATATTACACCCTTCGATCAGTACCAAAGTTTTCAGAAGAGGGATTGTGGAGTTGTGGCTCTGTTTATTTTTCAAAATTTGATACCCTAATCAATACTTGCCATCATTTTGTGAACATATCCGAATCCGGTTATTCAGTTAAAGAATTACAGGGTAAGTTGCATGTGAATGTAAAACTTTCACTGATCCAATTATGTAAACGAAACGACTTGTACAGGGAAAAATGCAAGGGCGAATATGTGTATTTTAACAAGTATTTCCCGCGTCAGAAACAGCAATTATTCATACGTCATTCACAAAATGACACAGCAGCTTTAAATATTGGCAAATTAACTACCCATGTTATCACAGATGAGTTAAAAGCAGCAATTATTTTATTTTACAGCATTTTAAATGAGAAACAAAAAAGGTTATATGCCGGCTTGGAGTCATTGAAAATTGGTCATGGAGGCGATACCCTAATCTCCAAATTACTAAATATGGGTGGAGATCTTGTATTACGCAGATTTACAGGTAATTTGATCAAAAACAGCTCCTGTGTGTTATATAATAAACACCTAACATGTAACACTATGCAGAAGCAAAAGACAAAATTAGAAAAAATC